>Ga0209435_100535_pt1 | contig 7309 bp, 6 predicted proteins | sample AraplaCL_Col_mLB_FD_184260 | JGI IMG/M metagenome (GOLD analysis project Ga0209435, IMG submission 184260) | Arabidopsis root microbial communities from the University of North Carolina, USA - plate scrape CL_Col_mLB (SPAdes) (version 2) | ecosystem: Host-associated > Plants > Roots > Unclassified ... | reverse complement strand
GAATCGCTCCTCGCGTTTGCTATCGCGGCATCAATGTGCCGGAGCTTGAAAGTGGTCCAGTTGGTAGGCGGAGCCCTTTTACTTGCGCTAGCAGCCGGACGCCAACAATACACCCCCTCCCCTACCCTAACTCCGTCTGCACGATCGCTCTGCCCCTTAACTGCCAGATAGCGGTTGTTATTCACCGCAACGGCGAACACCTTCGCCGCAGTTGGCCCCAGATCTATTCAAACTGATAGTTATCGTGACGAAATCGGTGAGTACCGAGCAAGGCTGCTGAGCGGCGGCCAATTACTGAAGGTATGTTGGAATGCACCGCCATTACAACCGAGCAATCGGGTCTTCATCCAAGACTAGCGGTCCCCGTTTCCACGTGGAAACCCGTGCAGCCGCCACCGCCATTACCGCGTCCGTTCGTTGATTGGGAGCAAGCGAAGTTTCTCGAGAGCAACCAGGCGGCCATATCCTTCCTCGCGCCAACACTTTTCGATGACCGCCGCAGTGCTTGGGCTTCGTTCGCTACGTTCCGGAAGCGCCGAACCGCTAATACAGCCGCAGCCCGGGGCGATGGAGGGAGATGCCGAGACAAACCTCTGGCTCGAATCCGCACGCCGACGGGGAGCGCGGCGCTGGTTCCAGATCATCCGCCCCGTGCGCCTTGACCCTTGCCGGGACCACCTTTGGGCCCGCGACCTTCCAACGGAAAGGCCGGGCCCTTGGAAGGCCGCAGCCTGGGCCGAGCACGCTAGTCACCTTTGCCTTCGTCCCGTGGATGGCCCCGACACGGCACCCCTGTTTCCAGGTTGAAACCGTGGGAAGACGCAGGCCTTCCTACCGGGTCCGCTCGTTGTTCAATAAGAGACGTAGCTTTTCGAGAGCGACGAGCTGGCCATGGCCTTCCTCTCGCCAGCACTTGTCAATCACCTGTTGAAGCTGATACGCCTCATCGACTACTCCGCGGAACCGCTGTACCTCCAGAACCAGACGCTGTACGTCAGCGTCGCGCCCTCGGTAGCGGCTCCAAAGAAGCCTGAGTTCGTGGTAACTGACAGGCAGGAAGGTTGGAAGGGACATGGTAACGGCCGAATACTGTATATATATACAGTATCCTAACCGTATTTCGCCGCAAGGTCACGGCGCCGGGCACAACTTGCCGCCAATTCCTGGCGGCAGGGCACAAATTCAGTATATCTATTTCAGCCAACGGTAGTGCTTTATCCGAACATGGCGCGCGAAAGATCTATCAAGCAAAAAGGAGAATCATGGCTAACCCACCCAAGCAATTTCGTCTCTATGTCGCTTCAATCCCTCAGAAGCGGCTAGCAGATCTGGAGACCTGCTGCTCGCGGTACTTTGCGCCGCCTCTTCCGCAGAGTCTGCCTTTTACTCGTCGGTTCTTGCAAACGTCTGGTCGGCCTTTTCCGAAGAAGCGATGTTAGTGCCGGTTAGTCAGTGGGGCCTGGTGGGCTGGGTGTGCTCGGTTGCAATAGCGGCCGTTTTTCTGAACACATTATTCTTTGGAAGACTGGCGTCACGCTCCCTGTCTCTATTAGAGAATCGACTCCTCGGGTAATGGTCGCGTGAGACTGCGTTTGGCGCGTTCGTATTTGCGGGCGGGCGGATCTGCTCGCCCTGGGCGCAAACGGCCGGATAACGGTGATTATTGTCACCGCAAGGACAGAAACGCCCGCCACCGTTAATCCCGATCTGGCCGAACTGACATTTTTCGGGACGAAATCGGTGAGTATCGAGCCACCACCCAAGCAGCCAGTTGCCGACGCAATGAAAGGGCGCATGCCTTTCGAACGGGCGCCCGGCTCGTCTATCTAAGCCTACTAGCGTCCCGGTTTCCACGTGGAAACGTGCGCGAATGCGCGGGAGCGCCGACCGGGGAGTGGCATACAAGAGTCCCTATACTGTCTGGACATACGGTATAGACATCCTCGCTCGTTCTGGCTACCAAAGGAATAGTGCTCACCCACGGCCGTTCCGGTATAGGTAAGGGCGAATCGGAAGTCAGTGAAGCGACTTATCCGGCCGCGGCTTATGGCGTCGCGATAGTCGATTGGGGAGCCTACGCCGAGTCGCGGCCCACGTCATGCAGTTCTCAACGATGCAGCTGCGCGCGGCTTCCTACACCGCGTTTCCACGTGGAAACCATACGACTCGATCAGCGACGACCCAGCTCGACCAAGTTGCCCAACGCGAACGACGCAAGTGATTGAAGTTGATCGACGTCGACTAGATCGCGCCGGGTCGCGCGCGCTTTGAAGCTAAAAGAAAAGGTAACCTTGTCCCCGACTAGCTGTACCTTTACCTTGCAGTCAGCGTCAGCAGGGCCGCCAGCAAGATAGTTCAGGATCTGTTCAGATGAGCGACGACCGGGCTGCTCCGCGAGCTTCCTAGCGTTCTGGGTGACCTTTGAAATGCCCAAGGTTCTAACGAGCGCGAGCAACGTTTCACCGTTCCGAAGGGAAAAACGTTTTTGCTCGAAGAGGCTGGTAATCGCGGGCGGAAGGCCGGCCAGCATAGTGGACTTGAAAAGCATCTCCTTCCCCCATCCTTCAGTCTTAGCCGCCTCCGTCATCGTGGACCATTTATTCGTAGCGATTCCGTTCACATATTGCTGTGCTCGGATGGACGGCAAATCGACCTGCGGTGTGCGACGGCGCTTTGGCGGGACCGGCGATTGATCATCCAGCAACTGCACGAGCTCTGTCCGCGATTTTCCTTCCTTCGCAATCGCCTGTGCCCGTTCTTCCAGCGCCGCTCGACCGATAGCCCGCTCGATCCGAATAAGCTCCCGCGCTGTCCGGCCATTGATCCCACAGTCGGCGAACAGCATCAGTGCATCTGCAGGCATAGACGAGAGTCGCAATGCTCTATTGACGTCTTCGCGTTTGACGCCGAATCTTGTCAAGGCGTCCGCTGCCTGCTTCTGGTTCTGCCAAAGCCGTCCCAAGCCCTCCTTGTACAACGCAGCAAGTGCGAGAGGATTTCGAGGCAACGGCTTTCCAACGTAACTGTCCACTTTTTTCTCCCTTCTGAATGTTGTCGGCAGCCCGCTCGGCGCTCTTTAGGCGAGGTTTCCACGTGGAAACGATAAGCAGGGCAGCGTTCTTCTTGATACTGATATTCAATACATATAGCATGTATGGGAAAACATCAAAGGTTGCGCAATGAGCCTAGTCATAGCAGTAGCGAATCAAAAGGGCGGCAGCGGTAAAACGACGATTGCCCTCAATCTTGCCGGTGCTTATTGCGATGACGACCCGAGCCTAAGGGTCCTCGTCATAGACGCTGACTCTCAAAATTCATCCATGAGAGCGACGAGCGCCGGCACGGAGCCGTATCCCTTCACTGTCGTCAACCTAGCTGCGGCCGGGCTGAATCTTGGGCGTGAAATCAAGAGGATGGCGGAAAACTACGACCTGATCGTGGTCGACTGTCCGCCGAGCGTGCACGACAAGAATACGGAGGTGGCGATCGCGGCATCCGACTTCGTTCTTGTCCCCATGGATGCCTCAGCCTTAGACGCGTGGAGCACAGTCGGGATGCTTCAATTAGTCCGCAGGAAGGTCGGGAGCGATGCGACAGCCTGCGGCGTCGTTTTTAACAAGGTCAACACAAAGACGACTGGATACGGCGAGGTTCGGGCGGCCATGGAGGAAGACAATCCATATCCAATCTTGCGAAGCACTATCGCGCAACGAGAAATTTATAAGACAGCGATCGGCGTCGGCGCCACGGTCTTCACCGTCAAAGGACAGCGGACTGCGAAGGTAGCGAAGCAAGAGATACTGGCCGTGGCGAAAGAGATCCTCACCATCAAAGGACTTATGGAGGCGTAGGGTGGCGAATAAGGCAAAAATCAGCGCGCCGAAGCTAGGTCTGGGTGCCTCGATTCGAAAAGGAATGGCGAGCGAGAAGGTAGACGTGGACGGTCGCCTGAATGCAAGAACTGGGGACAACGCTTTCAATACTAACGGCTCCGGTAGCGCCCCAGTTTCGGATACAGGACACGGCTCGCCCGCAGACATTTCGATGTCCTCGCCGAGGCTGCAAGTCGCGCTCGAAGAGTTGGTCTCGAACCCCCTTAATCCTCGAGAGTTTTACAAGCCGTCCGACATCGACGAGCTTGCTGTTCTCTTGCGTCGCGAAGGGCAGCATGTCCCCATTGTCGCTACGAGAAACTCCCGCTTTCCGGGGAAATACGTCATTGTTGATGGGGAGAGAAGGTTTCGCGCTAAGAAGAGCCTTGGCGAGACAACGATCGACTGTGAGCTTGTAGAAGAACTAACTGATCAAGAGCTGTACATACTCGCAAGCAGCATCAACAGAAATCGTGCTGAACAAACGGTGTTCGACGACGCAGTCGCGTGGGAGAGAGTACTCGCTCAGAATGTCTTCGCGAGCCAAGACGCGCTCGCCGAGAGCCTCGGAGTGACCAAGTCGACGGTTTCAAAGGCGTTGCACATTGCCAAACTGCCGAAAACGTTCCTTGAAAGAATGGCGGCAACAGAAGGCGTAGGTCTGGGTCACGCTTACAACATCAAACTCATCATCGACAAGGCAGGCAACGCCGCAGCTGAGCGAATCCTTGAGCTGGTTGTGGCCGGCGAGATGTCTGTGCGTCGGTTGGAAGAGCATGTCAAAAAGCTCGACAACACCTCGCCGCCGAGAGGTTCTAAGAAGACCCACTATAGTGGGAACGTGCCTTTCCAGGCCCCCGACGGGCGCGAGATAGGAGCGTTGAAGCAGTATCGGGACGGGCGAACTGAACTCAAACTAAGCGGACTCTCTGAGCAACAGCAAGCGCTCATCGTAGGGAAGCTCGAAACGGTCGTGAGAGAGTTCGTTGCCAGTGAATTCTCGACGGCGCCTGAAACGCAGGATTAATTCGCTGTCTGAAGCGAACAAGCTTCGACGAATTTGCAACGGTTTTGAGACGTCGAAGAGTCGGGCGGCGAGAGGGTGTGAGCCAAAAGCAATCTATCAAAGGCCAACAATGGTGTTGTTTTATAAAACAACACCTTGTAAACCTTTGTCCACGCCGTAGCCTCTACTGGCGCGGCTTTCGGGCCGATACGGTCGGGCTTTGTGGGGTGTGAAGTCGGGCTTTATGGGGCCAAAATAGAACTAATGGTCGGAGTTTATGGGGAAAGGTCGGCGTCTATGGGGTGACTTTCCTAACGGCTGTCCAACGCAGCTGCCCTTGCGCCATCAGGCTTTCCGCCGGTCGGCACAGTCCTGACCTCAAAGGTCGGGGTTTGTGGGGCAGAGGTCGGCCTTTATGGGGCGACGCTTCGGACTCGAGCCGACATGCGGTAGTTGCCAGTCGGTCAAGGCCGATTTGCGGCGGGAGATTGCTTCAACTGAGGCAGGCGCCCAAAAGTCGGGATTTGTGGGGAGCAGCGTTACTTCGCACCGGCCGCGCGAAAGCCGTCTGACATCTACTGATTTGGTCTGAAAAGTCGGGGTTTATGGGGCGTTATGCCGATGATCGGCGGACCGCGAAAGGTCGGGGTTTGTGGGGCATCACGAACTGAACGCTAGCGGCAGGCTTTTGCGCCCCCGATCGCGTCCGAGCGGCGGCTTCAAGTCGGTGTTTGTGGGCAAGCCCTCGGCCCAAAAGGAGGCAAACGCCTCGTAAGGTCGGGGTTTATGGGGATCTGCATACGTTACTCTGGGCAATCCAATGGAAAGGTCGGTGTTTATGGGGGTGTTTTGGCCTTAGCAGGTGTCAACCTCGTGACAATATCCGCAACGCGGGCAGCAAAGGGCCAAGCTCGCCCCACAAACCCCGACCTTACGCATCTTCGGCACGACGCCCATCATCGGGCATGTATTGAGAACATTTACGTTATCCAAAGGTCGGGAATCGCTATTTGAGATCTCGACCTTTCCGTTCTAGAATCACGGACGTACAAATCGTAAATGCGACACATCGTGCCGACCATTGACACCAGGAAGCGACTTCCCAAGACGTTAACCATGCTCGCCGAACGGCAGGCGCTCCCGCTGGAACTGCGCAAGCACGTAGGCACGGTGCACGTCGGTGGGGCACTTGGTCTTTTAGACCGCAAGCTGGTGAACGTCCTGCTGGCGAACGCTTACGACAACCTACTCAAGGAACAGGTTCACCGTATCCCAGTTGCGTTGCTCAGCGAAATGCTCGGGTTCGACTCAAAGAACACCGCCGCATTGAAAAAGTCACTAAAACAGATAGCGACGACGCCGGTTGAGTTCGACCTTTTGAACGCCGTCGACGACTCTCCATGGGGCGTAACGACCATGCTGAGTGCTGCGGACATTCGCGACGGCATTTGTACTTATGAGTACAGCCGCGCGCTCTCCGAACGACTAGCTAATCCGGACGTGTATTTAATCGTGAACGTCGGGATGCAGAAGCGCTTCAACGGAAAGTTCGGATTGGCCTTATGGGAGAACTGCCTGCGATTCAAGAAGACGGGCTCGACTGGTTGGATCCCGGTTGAGGTCTGGCGGAAGCTGCTCAATGCGGAAGCCGGGGTATACGACACGTTCAAGCACTTCAACCGAGACGTCGTCGGTCGAGCAGTCAGCGAAGTTAATGCTGTTTCCAACATCCTTGTGCAGCCAGAGTATCAACGAGAAAGCAGGAAGGTGACGAAGATTCGGTTCTTGGTGGAAGAGAACCCGCAGAAGTCAATGTACGACAATGCCGACTCCGAAGATGTACAACGATTGAAGGAGTCGGAACTCTACGCACGACTTCGCGCGCTGAACATTGCGGATCGCCTCGCGGTTGCGTGGTTGCAGGAAGACCAGGACAAGGTGTCCCGCGCGGTCGAATACGTCGAGCGACAGGTTAAGAAGAAGCGAAACATCAAGAACGCGGGTGGGTATCGAGAACGATGCCTTCGGCAAGATTACGGCAGGGTTTCAGAACACCATTGCCCGCGACGCCGCGGCGATTTACGGCGACCCTTACGGCAGCGCGCGCCTGACGACGGAAGAGGGCGGCTGGACCAACTCCAACAACTTCAAGCAGATGATCTTTTACGCGGCCAGCGCGACCGGCACCCGGTACACCAACGGCGTGGCGTGGAAGAAGCTCTTCAATAACGGTATTTTCGCCAGCGCGGGTTACGCATTCGGTAACTCGACCAGCTTCGGTTCCAACTCCAACTATCAGGCAGCGCTGGGTTACAACGGCGGCCCCTTCAACGTGTCGGCCTTCTATAGCCACGTGAATCGCGCCGGCATCACCAACCAGTCGTATTCGGTGGGTGGCAACTACACGTTCGGCATTCTGCGCGCCAACGCG
>Ga0209435_100530_pt1 | contig 7334 bp, 8 predicted proteins | sample AraplaCL_Col_mLB_FD_184260 | JGI IMG/M metagenome (GOLD analysis project Ga0209435, IMG submission 184260) | Arabidopsis root microbial communities from the University of North Carolina, USA - plate scrape CL_Col_mLB (SPAdes) (version 2) | ecosystem: Host-associated > Plants > Roots > Unclassified ... | reverse complement strand
GGTGTTGGGTGCACAAGACAGCGAACGTCCTGGCTGCGTTGCCTAAATCAGTGCATCCCAAGGCCAAGGATGCGCTGCATGAAATCTGGATGGCAGAGACAAGGGGTGAAGCCCACACGGCATTTGATCGGATCTTGGTGCGCTTTGAAGCGAAGTACCCGAAGGCGATGGAGAAGCTCAAGAAGGACCGGGAGGAACTGCTGGCGTTCTATGATTTTCCGGCAGAGCACTGGGTGCATATCCGAACAACGAACCCGATAGAGTCGACGTTTTCGACGGTAAGACTGCGAACCAAGAGAGCGCGCAACTGTGGTTCTCGGGAGACCACGCTAGCGATGGTTTACAAGCTGCTTGGGACGGCACAGAAGAAGTGGAAACGGCTCAAGGGATTTGCGCTGCTGACGTTGGTGGTAAACAACGTGAAATTCAAGGACGGAGCACAGGTGCTGGATGAGTCAGATAGGAATGCCGCCTGACCGACTCATACACCAGATTTGACAATAGCTCGGCCAGCTTCGCCCTGGGCGTCACCGAAATCGGCTGCATGGCCCATGCGCGGCGCAAGTTCTTCGATCTGCACGCCACGAACAAGAGCACGCTTGCGGAGCAGGCGCTGCGCTATATCCAGTTGCTATACGAAATCGAAAGCGAGATCCGCGATCTGGAACCAGATTTACGACGACGAATACGGCAAGAAAAAGCCGTGCCCGTGATGGAAATGCTGCACGCCTGGATGATTGCCCAGCGCGAACGTGTGCACGATGGCGTGGCCATCGCCAAAGCTCTGGATTACAGCCTCAAACGCTGGACGGCGTTGTCACGTTATCTGGATGACGGCGCGGTGCCTATTGATAACAACCACATCGAGCAGCAGATCCGGCCGTGGGCTCTTGGTCGCAAGAATTGGCTCTTCGCAGGATCGCTGCGCAGCGGCAAACGCGCGGCGGCGCTGATGAGCCTAATCCAGTCGGCCAAACTCAACGGGCATGACCCGTACGAATATTTGAAGAGCGTACTGGCTCGGCTGCCGACGCAGCGGGCAAGTCAAATCGCTGAGCTGTTGCCGCATAACTGGATGCCGTTACGCAACCTGTAATCCCCGTTCGCTTACCTTCTACCAAGTCTTTATGTTGTCTGTATTTCAGAAAATAACGGCCAAAAAAGGAAGTTGGTTGGCGGTTTTTTTGTCAAAACCAGCTATACCCATGAGGATGTCGCTCCATTTCAGAACGTGCTGGAAGGAGTTATTCACACATCACAAAATTTGGCAAGGTTCACTGGTCATAAATACTCTATGCTTCCCGCTAAACTCGGAGTGCAAGGCTCAGAACCGTTGTCGGAAGCTGAAATGCTCAGAATTTTAAGTAATCAATATTTGAAACACAGCACAGCAACCGGCAACGCTTAGCTTTTTAGAGCATTGTTGGATTAATGCGAGTTTGCTGGTATCCAAGGGTTTAACAGTTTGGCACCAGTAGCCTCAAAGTCAGTGGTGTTTCGCGTAACCACGGTCATCCCATGCACAAGGCCGGTGGCTGCTATGAGAGCGTCTCGTTCGGCACGGGGGTCTGGCACATGCAGACGGGCACATTGCAGTGCAACGGCGGCATCGACAGGTAATGAACGCTCGGAAAATTCCGGCAGGACGTGCGTGTCGAACCAAGTCCTAAGCCTTGCACCCTGGATCGGATCGCGCCGCTCGATCCGCAGGATGCCAATCTCAAGCTCCATCATGGTTATGGCGGAAATATAGAGGCTTGCTATATCCATACCAGACAGCCACTCGACGACGTGAGGGTCTGCTTTTCCGTCACCCACCTTTCGTAGCTCGGACAGTACGTTCGTGTCGAGAAGGTACATCACGAGAGGTCAGCCGACTGGCTTTGAATGTTGGCACGGGGTGGATCGAACTCAATATCAGAAAGCCCCGGCATCGAAAGAGCGTCAACGATGCTACGGCGCTTGCCGGTGATGCGCTGATACTCGCTGATACTCAACAGTACATGAGCTGGCTTGCCTCGATCAGTGATGAACACAGGGCCTTCTAGCGCAGCTTTCTTAGCACGACCAATGTCTTGATTCAGTTCTCTGCTGCTGAGGGTTGTAACGGTCATAGTAACCTCCATTATTTTCATGCCATCTCTATGTAGTAACGTTACTATTTATTGCGAGAAAAAACAAGCCAACCTCTGCTCTGTAGCTTTTTAATGCGCTGAATTTCCTTACAGCGCAAGACGTTGCAAAACTTGTAAGTTTTGCGACGGTGCCCTACCTCCCCGATTTTGCTCAGTGATTCTTGTTGCAAAAGTAAGTCGCACAATGAATATTGAATGCGACAACTTTTGCGACACACGAGACAGCACACATGCGACACAAAAACGATTCCGGCACGCTCGACCTTATGACCGGCCATCTGATGGTGGGCTACGCTCGCGTTTCAACCGATGACCAGGACTTGGCCAACCAACGAGCAGAGTTACACGCCGCTGGTTGCTCACGCATCTTCTCCGAAAAGATCACCGGCGCTCACAGCAAGCGAGAAGAACTCGCCAGGATGCTCGATCACCTACGACCAGGTGACGTAGTTACCGTTACCCGCCTTGATCGCCTGGCACGCAACACTCGCGACCTCCTGGACATTGCTGAGCAACTGCAAGCCAAGGGGTCTGGTTTTCGGTCACTGGCCGAGCCCTGGGCCGACACGACCAGCCCAGCCGGGAAAATGATATTGACAGTGTTTGCCGGCATTGCTGAGTTTGAGCGCAGCTTGATTGTTGAGCGCACCCGCAAGGGCCGGGTCGCCGCCCAGGAGCGCGGCGTTCGTTTTGGTCGGCGCCCTTCACTAACGCCCGCACAAATTGAGCATGCACGGCGCCTGATCAACGATGACAAGCGAAGTTCTGCCGAGGCCGCCGAGCTGCTAGGGGTTCATCGAGCGACCTTGTATCGAGCCCTGAAGGCCCTATAAAAGCATGCTGCTATCTATCAGCATGCTACTAACATTATGATTGCATGCAGCAATCATTCTGCATTACTATAGATGACAGCAATCTTGCTGCATTCTATTAGAAAGCTGCAAGCATGCCTTGTTACAAAATGCTGCATGCTTGCAGCTTTCTAATAGCAGGCTTGTTTTGATAAGAGAGGTAAGCCCATGGCTGCGGTCGTTGCGTTTGTTTCCCAAAAAGGAGGCGTCGGTAAATCTACTCTTTCCCGTGCCTTGGCACGTGAGGCCGCTGCTGGCGGTCTACGAGTAAAGATTGCTGATTTGGACACCCAACAAGGAACATCCATCGATTGGCACCGGCTTCGACTTTCGTTAAATATCAAACCAACGATATCCGCCGAGGCCTTCGCTACAGCTGCCCACGCACTAGCAGCCGTTGAGGGTTATGACTTGCTGATTATTGATGGGCCGGCACGTACCAGTGCTGCCACTCTAGATATTGCCCGAGCAGCTGACCTTATTGTTCAACCATCCGGCGCATCGCGGGATGACCTAATTCCAGCCGTACGTGAATTTCACGCCTTGAGCAAAGCAGGCATACCACATGAAAAGTTGGCCTTCGCACTAAATAGAATCGGCACCCCGGCCGAAGAAATAGCGGCCAGATCCTATCTCGAAGAGGCTGGTTATGACGTGCTAGCAGGGTCATTACGGGATAGGCCCGCATACCGCCAGGCACAAAATTCTGGTCACAGCGTGACTGAGACTAGATTTGCAGGCTTGAATCATCAAGCCGACACATTGATTCAATCTCTAATAGATCGGGTGACAAATGGCTGACGTATCGAAATTGAAAAACAAAGGACGGTCATCGTCACTTGGTTCCCCACCATCATTAGATGAAGCCAGCAACAATTTAAGCGCTCCAGAGGTAGCACCCTCGGCCCCTATAAACACAGAAACGGCGTCACAGGCACTTTCTACCTCAGGAGAGATATATGTGCGTAGGGACGCTCGAAGCGCTCGAAGAACAGGCCGGATATTGCCTTTCTCAACACGCATTAGCCAAGAGTTTGACCAACGGATGCGTGATATAGCTGAACGAGATGGTCTTAAATTGGCAGAGCTACTTGAAAAGTCCTTGGAAGCTTACGAACTTCTAAAACAAAAATAAAAGCCTGCATGATTGCTGCAATCTAGCAGCAATCATGCAGCATTAAATTTATAACCGTTACAAACAATGATGGGGTTGTACGCCCAAACCGCCGAAATTTCCGTCGGGCCTATAGATGCGTGTTTTGAGATCGGATGGCGTTGCGCAAACGTTCGTTTGTGGGTTACGACTGGGAATCGACAGATCAACGGTTTATTTGATGCAAAAACCAATGGTCAAATCATCCTGAAAGACAACAGATCGCTGCAATTCTCTCCCGCGGAAATTTCGGCGGTTTGGGCGTACAACTCCAGTTAGCCTGAAGCCACATCCTTTCAGCGTGCGAAGGTGCATCAGTACCGATCGCTTCTGTTTCCACAGTGCTACCAATAACCGTCATCTGCTTTCCTTCGAGTAACGATTAATCAAGTTCTCTCGCCATGAATGACCATACGGAAGTCTGCCCACTTTCGAGTCGAGCAATGTTTCAGCCCGTATCCCGCCCATTACAGGCGGGCCTTCGCTTTTTCCGCATTCCTTTACCCGCCGCACCCACAGCGTTCCTTGCGGTTCGCCTGCCGTTTCCGGCGGCACTACGGGCTTACCCTGTTCCGCCTGAATTTCTGAGCGGGGCGGACCCCTCCTGTTCGCCGGCGGCCTACCGTCCATGATGTCCCAGGAATCAAGGGGTACATACCTGGCCGCGTACCGTTTTGGTCCAAGCCTGTCAGCACATTTGGCTTGTTGAGCATGACGACGTTTAGCAGAGGTTCACATGTGTTGGTCGTAGCCGCTCGTTCCTAGCCCCTCACCACCTTTGTGCTGGTAGATTCCGCCTCCCCTCGCGGGTAGGCGTACCGATAATCGGCGGGTACATTGTCCCCAGAGCTTCACACCGAGCTGTTACCAGCTCCGCATGTCCAGGTAGGAAACGGTTGATGGAACAACCGGTTTAATCAAGAGAAAATCCTCTAGTAAAACAGAAATTTAGACGACCTCAGGTCGCACGGTTCCATTGCTCCCCAAACCCCTAAATCACCTGCAAATCTGGATATAGGCAGTTAAATCCACTGATTAATCCTCCCTCCGTCTTCTCTCTGGATGAGCTACCGGTGGTGCACCTGCTTGTTTCAGGCGCCTCCTTGATGTGGAGGAATTTTGAAATTCCTACACATGAACCTGCATTGGGGAGTCCGTGAGGTTTGGCCTGTCCCGTCCATGTATAGGAATTATTGAAATTCCTACACATGAACCCCATTAAACCTTAATCCGTTAACCACCCTCTCCCTTTTAGCGCAGCATCCAGTCTTTTTATCGCTGCATGGACATTTGGCCTGTAACCAATTTTATCCTCAACACCGTCAGTGTACCCGGTCTCTTTAATGAGTTGTCGCATTTCCGTTGAATTAAAATAGATACCATAATTGGCTATCGCATAGGATTGGATTAATGCCAGCGCGCCTGCACATAATGGCGTTGCGCTGGATGTCCCCGAAAATTTAGCGGTATAATTTCGGTTATTACCCGGTTTCTTTTGTAAATCGCCATAACCTGTGGTATACACCCATCCACCCCAGGAGTTCAACAGCAATGTAGGGTGGTCATAGTTAGAAAAATACAACCTTTCCCCCCTGAGGTAGCCGCATGCTCCGACAAGAGTTGCACCACTGTCTCCATACTGGTGCATTTTTTCTTTACTGATATTTAAGCCACCATTACCAGCAGCTGCGATAGTTACGATTCCTTTCTTGGTTAATTCATGACACATATCCCAAAAAAACCTGGAATTAATTAATGGGACAAGTTCTTGTTTGTCATTCTCATCCTGTTGATTCAGGCTCAATATATCGCCGGGAATAACGTCTCTGATAAAATCGTCTGGTATGTAGTAGGTGTATAAATCGCAATCATATGCCACCCCGGTAACACCAAATCCATTCTTACTGGCCGCAATGCAACCCGCTGCCGCAGTGCCATGATTAAGGTCGGCACTTACTGGGTTAGTTCCTCTAATCGTAATATTTTCTTTTAGATCTTCGTGATCGGGATAAACCCCAGCATCATAATGTCTTACTGTGGCAGCCCCCCCCGTCTCACCGCTCTCCCAGACGGCCCGGATGTTCATGCTTTTGTTATCGTGGCTGGCTTCATCCAGATGTTTCTCAAGTGGTTCAAAGTCAGGCGTGCGTTCAGACACCGTATCGGTCTGCACGGCATCCTCCTGCGCGGAAAGTATTGATGCCTGCTGAGGCAGCTCTGGAGGCATCCGTTTTGTGGGGTCCGGAACTACGCAGCAATAGACAACCCCCTCCAATTGTTCAAGTTCATTAGCAATATGAGCAAGTTCATCAAAATTCCTTTGTGTATTTGTAATACTGTAGGTGTCAGGAATGATGTCACCCAACAAAATATTGATTTTCTCTTTTTTGTATACCGCAGTATCTTTAATCTGTTGAAACAGCGGTAAATGAACTGAAGGCAGCTGTTTCAGTTTTTCAATAGATTCGCCTTCCGCCATTCTTATTTTCAGAAAGTAATCACCCTCATCAACACCCGCGTGCCGGTGATGGACGGGGCCGGCTTTAATAGTTGATAACGTTATATTTTCATAACTACTCTTGACGGATGTCAGAATATGCATCTTTTTCGTATGTAAGGTGACGGAGGTGTTGTCCGGGGCTGATACTGTAACGGTTGCCCAATAATCGCCTTTATCACCAGACGCCAACATAGTGATATGTCCCGTATCCTCTTTTACTTTCTTGCCATCTTTATAGATAACAATGTGTGCAGTGTGCTTGGGGGGAAGCTTCGTGACTTTTACATATATTTTTCCGTCAAACTCAGCGCTGCGATAAATATAAGCCGATGTTTTTTTCACTTATGTCACCTTAGTGTCTATAGGGGCAGAAACAGGGTAATCGAGTAAATATTTTTCTTACGACAATTAATATAGGCTAGTCATTGGGGCCTGTCGAATTAAGGCATCGTCAGATAACACGCTGTTTTTATCCTCAATTCACCTGATACGACGCGGCCTTCAAAATCGATGCCTTCACCGAAGGCACATGGCGGGTTTTGCGTTTCGATTTAGATTAATAAGCCTGCGCGCACACGCGCCCGGTTGAGGCGCAGGGCGGCTTGCCGTCCTGGGGCGATTTATCCGGGTCTTAGCGCCCGAAGGGTGGCCGTAGGCCAGGGCAGGGCGATTTATCGCCCTGGGCCGCTTAGACA
>Ga0209435_100523_pt1 | contig 7438 bp, 4 predicted proteins | sample AraplaCL_Col_mLB_FD_184260 | JGI IMG/M metagenome (GOLD analysis project Ga0209435, IMG submission 184260) | Arabidopsis root microbial communities from the University of North Carolina, USA - plate scrape CL_Col_mLB (SPAdes) (version 2) | ecosystem: Host-associated > Plants > Roots > Unclassified ... | reverse complement strand
ACATCGCCTTGCGGCTTGCTGCATCGCTGAATCAGCGGGGAGGCGAACTATAGCAAAGCCCCAGCCTCCCTTGCAACCCCTTTTGGGAAATTATTTGAAGTTTCTCCATCCATCGCCCGCAAACCCACTCCAGCACTGAGTTACCGCCAAAACAAAACCAAAAACCCAAAAACACTAAGCCCATCCCTGGCGGGATGGGCTTAGTTTTTACATCGATATTTGCTTCTATATAGAGATATGGCTCCGCAGGAATCCCCATGCTTATATATATAGCAGCAACCACGACTCACTCAAAACTGTCAGGCGAACTTCGTGAAGTCCGGCTTACGCTTCTCAAAGAACGCCGTAAAAGCCTCCTTCGCCTCCGGCGCGGTCAGCATCTTCGCAAAATGATCTATCTCCGCCGTCATCTGGGTCTCTGTCGCGGCGACGCGGTTCTTTTTCATCAACTGCTTGGTGACGCGAATCGAACTGGCCGGCAACGCCGCCAGCTTGGCAGCCTGCTTCTGTGCGTAGGGCAGCAACTCTTCCACCGTCAGCACACGATTGACGATGCCCATGTCGCGCGCCTCGGCCGCGTCGAAGGCTTCGCCCAGCAGCAATTTCTCGGCGGCGCGCTGGTAGCCGACCAGATGCGGCAACAGCAGCGACGATGCCGCCTCGGGGCACAAACCCAACTGGGTGAATGGCATCGAGAATTTGGCATTGTCCGCTGCATACACCAGGTCGCAATGCAGCAGCAAGGTAGTGCCGATGCCGACGGCAACGCCCGAAACCGCCGCCACCACAGGTTTGCTCGCGTGGCTGATCTCCCACAGGAACTTGAACACCGGCGCGTCCTTGCTATTGGGAGGATTCTTGAGGAAGTCCTCCAGGTCATTTCCCGCGCTGAAAGCCTGCGGCTTGCCGGTGAACAGAATGGCGCGCACGGCATTGTCGGTCTCGGCGTCTTTGATGGCGTCGGCCAGTTGCTGGTACATCGCTGCGGTAATGGCGTTCTTCTTTTCCTCCCGATTGAAGCCGATGGTCAGAATGCCATTGTCTTTGGTGATTTGAATGTCCATATGTCTCCGATAAAAAAAGCCGCACGGCCGGTGACGGTGCGGCTAGTTTTCCAAGTTTTGTCGTTTTGGTTCTGACTTACATGCGTTCGAAAATGCCTGCCGCGCCCATGCCCGTACCGACGCACATGGTGACCATGCCGTACTTCAGGTTCTTGCGGCGCATCGCATGGATGGTGGTCGCTGCGCGGATCGCACCGGTCGCGCCGAGCGGGTGGCCGAGTGCAATCGCGCCGCCCATCGGATTGACCTTGGACGGATCCAGGCCCAGATCCTGAATCACGGCCAGCGCTTGCGCCGCGAAAGCTTCGTTGAGCTCGATCCAGTCCAGCTGATCCTGCGTGATGCCGGCCGCGCGCAAGGCGACGGGGATAGCCTCCTTCGGACCGATGCCCATGATTTCCGGCGGCACGCCGCGTACTGCGAACGAAGCGAAACGCGCCAGCGGCGTCAGGTTGAATTGCTTGAGGATCTTTTCGCTGACCAGGATCAAGGCGCCGGCGCCGTCCGAAGTCTGCGAGCTGTTGCCTGCGGTGACGCTGCCCTTGGCGGCGAACACCGGTTTCAGCTTGGTCAGTGCTTCGATGGTGCTGTCGGCGCGCGCGCCCTCGTCCTTGTTGACGGTGCGGGTCTTGATGTCGATCTGACCGGTCGCCAGATTGGGGAAGCGTTCGACGATGTCGACCGATGTCGTTTCATCGTTGAATTCACCAGCCAGTTGCGCGGCAATCGCCTTCTGATGCGAGGCCAGCGCAAAAGCGTCCTGCGCTTCGCGCGAGACCTTCCACTGCTGGGCGACTTTTTCAGCGGTCAGGCCCATGCCGTAGGCCATGCCGATGTTTTCGTCCTTGAATGCGCCCATGTTGATCGATGGATGGAAACCCATCATCGGCACCATGGACATCGACTCGGCGCCGCCGGCGATCATGACGTCGGCCTGGCCGACGCGGATGCGGTCCGCCGCCATCGCCACAGCGGTGATGCCGGATGCGCAATAGCGATTGATGGTCACGCCGCCGATGGTGTTCGGCAAGCCGGCCAGCAGTATGGCGTTACGCGCCATGTTGAGGCCTTGTGCACCTTCCGGGAAGGAACAGCCGATGATGGCGTCTTCGATCAGTTTCGGGTCGAGGCCCGGGACTTGCGCAATTGCGGATTGAATCACGCGCACCAGCAGGTCGTCCGGGCGCACGTTCTTGAACATGCCGCGCGGCGCTTTGCCGATCGGGGTGCGCGTCGCAGCGACGATGTAGGCGTCTTGAAGTTGTTTGGTCATTTATGGCTCCTGATTTTTTACGTGGCTCGATGCATTGGCGGAAATTAATTCCGAACAGGTTTGCCTGTTTGCATCATTCCCATGATTCGCTCTTGCGTCTTCGGATGGTTCAGCAGTTCCATGAACGCCTTGCGTTCCAGATCCAGCAACCATTGCTCGTTGACCACGCTGCCCTCTTCGACTTCGCCGCCGCTGACGATCTCGGCGATCATCTGGCCCAGCTTGAAATCGTGGGCGGAGATAAAGCCGCCGTCGCGCATGTTGACCAGCTGCGCCATGATGGTGCCGACGCCGTAGCGGCCGACCACCGCCACTTGCGGCGCCAGCGCCGGACGGTAACCGGAGTCGAACATCGCGCGCGCTTCGACCTTGGCCACGTGCAGCAATTCATAAGGATTGAAGACGATCACGTCATCCGCCTTCAGGTAGCCCAGCTTGCGCGCTTCCAACGCCGACTTGGAGACATTGGCGGTGGCCGCGGCCAGCAGGTAGTCCTTGAGGAATTGCAAGATGTCGTTGCCCTTGGCTTCCCTGGCGGCGCGCACGGCCGCTTCCTTCAGGCCGCCGCCGGCCGGGATCAGGCCGACGCCGACTTCCACCAGACCGATGTAGGACTCGATCGAGGCCACGCGCTTGGCGGTATGCAACAGCAGTTCGCAACCGCCGCCCAGCGCCAGGCCGGCGACTGCGGCGACAACCGGGACGTTGGCGTACTTGAGGCGCTGATGCGCTTGTTGCAGGTGATGCACGACCGGTTCGATGGCCTTGACGCCGCCCGACATGAACAGCGGCAGCATCGACTGCAGGTCGGCGCCGGCCGAGAACGCACCGCCTTCGGCTGCATCCGCGTGCCAGATCACCAGGCCCTTGAAGTTCTTCTCGGCTTCGTCGATGGCCTTGTTCATGCCGTCGATGACGCCCTGGCCGATGACGTGCATCTTGGTCTTGAAGGACAGGATCAGGACATCGTCGTTCTGATGCCAGATGCGGACCGAATCGTCCTCGAAGAACGTGGTGCCGGCGGTCTTGCCGTCGGCGGCGCCTTCGCCGACCAGCGGCGCGCGAAAGGCCTGGCGTTGATACACCGGCAGTTCGGAACGGGCGACGTTGGCCTTCTTCGACGGCGACCAGGAACCTTGCGCAGTGTGGACGCCTTCACGACCGTCGAACACCCATGCCGGCAGCGGCGCGGTCGACAGCGCCTTGCCGGCGTCGATGTCTTCCTTGATCCAGTTGGCGACTTGCTGCCAGCCGGAAGCCTGCCATGTCTCGAACGGACCGACGCTCCAGCCGAAGCCCCAGCGCATCGCAAAGTCGAGGTCGCGTGCGTTGTCGGCGACGGTTTCCAGATGCACGGCGATGTAGTGGAAGGCATCACGGAAGATCGCCCACAGGAACTGGCCTTGCGGGTTGGTCGAATCGTGCAGCGCCTTCATGCGCTTGACCGGATCCTTTTCCTTCAGGATGCGCGCGATGATGTCGTCGGCCTTGCCACCGCCCGGGACGTAGTCGCCCTTGGCCGGATCGATGCGCAGGATGTCCTTGCCGACCTTCTTGTAGAAACCGGCGCCGCTCTTCTGGCCCAGCGCGCCCTGCTCGACCAGCTTCGCCAGCAACGGAGGCGTCGCGTACGACGAGAAGAAGGGATCGTCCTTCAGGTTGTCTTGCATGGTCTTGATCACGTGACCCATGGTGTCCAGGCCGACCACGTCCGCCGTGCGGAAGGTACCCGACTTGGCGCGGCCCAGCTTGGCGCCGGTCAGGTCGTCGACGACGTCGACCGACAGACCGTATTTTTCCGCTTCGATGACGGTAGCCAGGATGCCGAACACGCCGACGCGGTTGGCGACGAAGTTGGGCGTGTCGAACGCGCGCACCACACCCTTGCCCAGCGTGGTGGTCAGGAAGGCTTCGAGCTGGTTGAGGATTTCCGGATTGGTGGTGGCGGTCGGGATCAGTTCGACCAGGTGCATGTAGCGTGGCGGGTTGAAGAAGTGCACGCCGCAGAAGCGCGATTTCAGTTCGGCGTCGAAACCTTCGGACAGCGCAGTGATCGACAGGCCGGAGGTGTTGGACGCGAAGATGGCGTTCGGCGCGATGTGCGGCGCGACCTTCTTGTACAGATCGTGCTTCCAGTCCATGCGTTCGGCGATGGCTTCGATGATCAGGTCGCAGCCCTTGAGCAATTCGATGTCGTCTTCGTAGTTGGCGACCTGGATCAGCGATGCGTCGTCCTTGTTGCCCAAGGGCGCGGGGCTGAGTTTTTTCAGGTTTTCGATGGCGCGCTGGACGATGCCGTTTTTCGGACCTTCCTTGGCCGGCAGGTCGAACAGGACGACCGGCACCTTGGCGTTGATGCAGTGCGCTGCAATCTGGGCGCCCATCACACCCGCGCCGAGGACGGCTACTTTTTTGACGATGAAGTTGGACACGCGTGTCTCCTTGTAGTGATGCAGAAATGAGGTCTGACTAGTCAGGAAGCAGTTCGCAAAACCCGGCAAAAAAAACCGAATGGCTTGCGACACTCTACGCCTTCCCGCAATTTTTTACAGCATGCTGTGCTGTGATGACACTGGCGTGACGGCGAGGTTCGAAAAACTTGCCGCCTGGCTGGTACTTCAGCATTCACGCCTCTGGGTCCCAGCGTTCGCCGGGACGACGGATTAATTTGAGGTCGATGACAGAATCAAACACCTTCAAATCTCGCACCGTCGTCCTGACGAACGTCAGGACCCGGCGGCGTTTGTGACTTAGAACAGATCCGCGTCCAGCGCCATCAGATTGGCCGAGCCCGAGCGCGCCTGACGGATCAGGGTCGCGGTTTCGGGCAGCAGGCGCGCGAAATAGAAGCGCGCAGTCGCCAGCTTGGACTTGTAGAAGTTGTCGCCCGAATCCTGCTTTTCCAATGCAATCTTCGCCATTTGCGCGAAAAAGTACGCGTAGACCAGATGGCCCACGACGCGCAGGTAAGGCACGGCGGCGGCGCCGACTTCGTCCGGATTCTGGAAGGCCTTCATGCCGATTTCCATGGTCAGCTTGCTGACCTTGTCGCCGATGTCGGCCAGCGGCGAGATGAACTCGGACATGGCTTCGTCGGTGCCGTTGTCTTCGATGAAGGCTTGCACCTGCGCACCGAACTTCTTCAGCTTGGCGCCGTTGTCCATCAGGATCTTGCGGCCCAGCAAATCCAGCGACTGAATGGTGTTGGTGCCTTCATAGATCATGTTGATGCGGGCGTCGCGCACGTATTGCTCCATGCCCCATTCGGAGATGTAGCCGTGGCCGCCGTAGACTTGCAGGCACTCGGAGGTCGCGATCCAGGCGTTGTCGGTGATGAAGGCCTTGATCACCGGCGTCAGCAGCGCGACCTGGTCGGCGGCTTCCTTGCGCACTTCTTCGTCCGGATGATTCAGTTCCTTGTCCAGTTGCAGCGCGACGTAGGAGCAGAATGCGCGGCCGCCTTCGGCGTAAGCCTTGGCGGTCAGCAACATGCGGCGCACGTCAGGATGGACGATGATCGGATCGGCGGCCTTGTCCGGCGCCTTGACGCCCGACAGGCTGCGCATCTGGATGCGGTCCTTGGCGTAGGCCAGCGCGTTCTGATACGCGACTTCGGTCAGACCCAGGCCTTGCATGCCGACGCCCAGGCGGGCGGCGTTCATGAACACGAACATCGCGTTCAGCCCCTTGTGCGGTTCGCCGATCAGCCAGCCGACTGCGCCGTCCAGGTTCATCTGGCAGGTGGCATTGCCGTGGATGCCCATCTTTTCTTCGATGGCGCCGCAGGCGATCGGATTGCGCGAACCGAGCGAGCCGTCGGCGTTCGGCATGAACTTCGGCACGATGAACAGCGAGATGCCCTTGGAACCTTGCGGCGCATCCGGCAGGCGCGCCAGCACCAGGTGGACGATGTTGTCCGACATGTCGTGCTCGCCCGCCGAGATGAAAATCTTGCTGCCGGTGATCTTGTAGGAACCGTCCGCCTGCGGCTCAGCCTTGGAGCGCAGCAGGCCGAGATCGGTGCCGCAGTGCGATTCGGTCAGGCACATGGTGCCGGTCCATTCGCCGGAAACCAGCTTCGGCAGGTACAGCGCTTTTTGCTCGTCGGAGCCGTGCGCATGGATGCACTCGTAGGCGCCGTGCGACAGGCCGGGATACATGGTCCACGCCTGGTTCGACGAGTTCAGCATTTCATAGAACGAATTGTTCATGACCAGCGGCAGGCCCTGGCCGCCGAACTCCGGATCGCAGGACAGCGCCGCCCAACCGGCTTCCACGTATTGCTTGTAGGCTTCCTTGTAACCCTTCGGCGGCGTGACGGTCTTGGTTTCCTTGTTGTAGGTACAGCCTTCGCGGTCGCCCGAGTGGTTCAGGGGGAACAGTACCTGCGAGGTGAACTTGCCACCCTCTTCCAGCACCTGGTCGATCAGTTCGCGGTTGGTGTCGGCGTGCGCCGGCAAGGTCTTGAGGACGTCTTCTACCTTCAGCAATTCATGCAAAACGAATTGCATGTCGCGAAGTGGGGCGTTGTATTGGGGCATGTTTTGTCTCCGGCAGAACTGATGAATCAAGAAATGAGTCGGGAAATGACTCAGTAATAGTTGAAACTAAAATCGCAAACTAACTAAGCGGCTTTTTTGGCAGCCGCGCCTGTACTTTTCGTGCTTTTGCTGCCGGCGGCCTTGTCGGCCGCCGACATTTGCGGTGCCTGCGGGTTGCGGTAACTGTCGATCAGGCGGTCGAAACCGGCCTGCGCGCGTTCCACGCTGCCCGGGATCTTGAGGAAGCGCGCATCGTGGTGCAACGCCAGGATCAGGCCGTAGATTTCATAGACCATTTGCTCGACGTTGATGTCGTCGCGCAAGTGGCCCATTTCCATGGACTGATTGATGCAGCGATGCAGCGCGTCGCGCCAGGCCTGCACCATCGCCACCAGATGATCGCGGATGGCGCCCGGACGGTCGTCGTATTCGACCGCCCCGCTGATGTAGATGCAACCGAGCGCGATTTCCACGCTGACCAGCTTGACCCAGCGCGCGAACATGCCTTGCAGGCGCTGCAGGCCGCGCGGCTCCTTGATGCTGGGATAGAAAACTTCCTG
>Ga0209435_100499_pt1 | contig 7725 bp, 6 predicted proteins | sample AraplaCL_Col_mLB_FD_184260 | JGI IMG/M metagenome (GOLD analysis project Ga0209435, IMG submission 184260) | Arabidopsis root microbial communities from the University of North Carolina, USA - plate scrape CL_Col_mLB (SPAdes) (version 2) | ecosystem: Host-associated > Plants > Roots > Unclassified ... | reverse complement strand
CATCGAGGCGACATCCTAAGGTTTCCTCGAACTGCGCCGTAATCATTGGAGATCAGGCTGGAAGCGACCATTTGCCGTGAAGATTCCCGCTTGTCACAATCATCCACCCATGGCTATTCGAAAATCGAGAATGAAAAAGTACATCGGACAGATCGGCGTGTGTCTCATGGCCGTTGGCGCGCTCACCGGATGTGTTTCCAGTGAATTCACCTACACACCGCCCACAACCCAACCGGTTCGGGCTGGTTTCACGAAGACGATCAACAAGTCGCGTGACGCGGTGTGGGCGGCAGCGGTCCCCGCGCTCGGGAAGGATTTCTTCGTGATCAACAATATGGACAAGGCCTCGGGGCTCATCAACGTCAGCTATTCTGGCGACCCCCATGCTTTTGTTGATTGCGGTCACTTCACTGGATTCTTCCAGAACGCACAGGGAAGGCGCGATTTCAGCTTTGATGGTTCTGCAAAAGACGCCGTGTACACACAGTACATCAAGCCGAACGCAGCAAACGTTCAGCGTCATCTAAACTTGGATGGCCGCATTAACATCATCTTCGAGTCGCCTACACCGGACACAACGTTAGTCACAGTGAACGCACGCTATGTTCTGGACAAGCGGAACAATGTTCAGCTCTTCACCGGGCAAAGCGGCGTCAACACCGACCAAATTTCCTTCGGGTCGACTATTCCCGGCTCCTTCACGCCCACCGCGGACGGAACGGTCACCCAATGCGTAGCAACAGGCAAACTGGAACATACTGTGCTGGACCAAATTCAGTAGTTCCCTGGAGGGGCACGGCTGCGCGTTTCTGGCTGACTGGTTTAAGGCAGGTCAACGTTGGGCGCGCAAGAAGAGTCTTATGGGCTTGCGGTATCAAATCCGCGCTCTGATCGCGCGTCGCAGTGGCGATTTGACCGAGGGCATCATTGCGTCGATCAATCCGACCTTTCGTGGCTGGTTTGGCAATTTCCGGCACGCCTACCGCTAAACCTTCGTCCGTCCACGGCTTTGTTCGTCGCCGCTTTCGGGCGATTCTGCGTCGACAGCTTCATCGTCCGGGTCAGGGTCGACGCCTTTGTGATCACATCCGATAACCAAAGTCCTCCTTCGCTGATCTCGGATTGACCACATTGTCCGGGCCCCTTCGATTGGCGCGCCGATCCCAGTGTGAGAACAACTGACCGTGGAACCCGTCGCGGGAAAACTGCCGCCGGATTCGGAAGGAGGGGACGGCTCTCGCCGTTTCCTCCCTATCCCTCCTGTGATCCGACAATCGGCAAAAAACGCGGCCCGAAGAAGACTGTCCGGCATCCCGTCGGGAACTGCAAAGGCCGACGCCCTCGCGTCCTGAGGTCATGCGGGGTTGGAGCATGAAGCGCAGCTTCGATTCGGCCTTTGCCGACGTCGAAAGAGGTTCATTCGACGACAGCAATAAGATGGGCTTCGGACGTTGGCGGTCTCACCTAAGGCGGGCCGATCGCTGCATCACTTAATTCGCAGTTGCTGTATAGGCTGCACTGCGTTCCCCCCACGCGCCCTTTTCAAGCTCAAGTGCTCAAATGCTTGTCGATATCGCGTTGCGGGAACGATTTCCGAGGAACTGGGGCCGAAGGCATGCATAGCCCGAGATGTTGAAAGGCATGAACACGTGCATATCGCACCACGGCTAACCCGCAAGGCTGCTACCTGTTTTCGGTCGCATGTCAAGTCCCACATCGGGAGGGCATCGAGCCGTGTTGGTTATCGCTCGAATATAATAGCGGGAGCTAACACGTATTCTCATTAAATTGATCGGAGAACGTCAGTGGAGGATCGCACTGCACGGTTTGGCCTCGACCCATACAGAGGCCAGTCCTTACAGCTTTGGCAAGGTACAGTCTTGGAGTCGACTACTGGCGAAATGCGGCGTCGGAAGCTCGTTGTCAGTGCCGACTGTGATCTAACTGATGCGAAAGGAAACGGGGAGTTCTTCACCCTTGAGGTTCAAAATGCGGCGCACTATGTTCGCCGCCTTGTCGCAGGCGATGCATGCGCTGATCTCGGAACGATCTTGCTTCAGTCAGTTCGCGAAACAGCTGTAGGCCGTTCCCCGCAGTTTGCCAACGTCTCAAATGACGTCATCTTGGAGTGGCTAACCACGTCCTCCCACGAGCGATGGGCGGCGGATCTACCGGGACTGCATGTTAACGAGCGCGATTGGTTGCTTTCACTTCGGGAACTGCTGGAGAAGTTGTTCAACGGAAAGCTCCACCAAGATTCCGGGTCAACCGGAGATACAGTGGCGCTGCTATTGGTTTGCGGAAATACCCAACTGGAGAAAAAGGTAAGTGCTCTCAACAAGAAACTCAGAGAAGCATTGATGAAGCGCCTGCAGCCGTCAAGAGTGGACTTGTACATTTTTCCTACATTGCCCGGGGACTTAGATGCTGTAGGGCATGTAGTGCCGTTTAAGTCGCTTGCGTTGATGAACCGCGATCAGGTATGTATGCGCCATTCTGACTTGATCGACAATTCAAATGGCTTTGTCCCAGTCGCTACTTGCCGACCGATCCTTCTGCAGTCGCTTCTTCAAAAAATGACAACCTATTTCTCCCGGATCGGATTGACCGATAGCTTCGCGTCTGAACAGCAAGGCGTCTTGAAAACCTTGGTGGAGTCCCTCGGATGAACTCGTACGTCTTTCTGTCCCTTGGTGCAATTCGTTTCTTTCAAATTTATGGGCCACCATCGGAGGACTGGTTCGAGTCGCTAGAGCCCAATTTGTTGCCGTTACCATCATTAAGGTCGAATAGCGGATGTTTAATAGTCTGGGCACCGGAGGAAGCTCAAGCGCTCCCATCGCGGGACTTTGCGGCGATACTCTCGACACCGGCCAGCCTTTTTGGACAGATGCGAACGGCACGTCGCGGGGAGGCCTTCAATAGGGTGCTTCGGCTAGTACAAGCTGCACGGGATCAATCCATTTCTATTCCAGCACTTTGGCGCCCTTTTAACGCGGGAAGTCTTATCAGCATTCAGGCCGGCCCGCGTGCGAAGGGCGAACGTTCGCGCATCCTATTTGATCGACAACGCGAAGGGCAATTGTCCTGCGTGTGCTATGGGGCCCTTGATGAAAGCGTTGATCTTGCTGCACAAGTTCCTGACGTTCCAGGATATGCGCTGATCCAAAGTCTACTCTCCGAATGTTTGAGTGCATATACTCTCCAAGGTACGCCGTCTTGTGAAGACGGTGCGTTCGAGCTAGAAGCGACAAATCGAACACTTGGCCTGGGCGATTCGCTTGCAGCGTGGTATGAATCGAAGCTCACGGCGACTCAGCGCAAATTTGTAGATTTCCCCCTTAGCCGGAGTGTTCGAGTTCGTGGACCGGCTGGCAGTGGGAAAACGGTAGCCTTAGTAGTCAAGGTATTGCGCCAGCTCGAGGGTGATCGAGCGGCTAAAAGAGACGTACGGTACGCCTTTATTACCCACAGCGAAGCGACGGTAGAGCTGGTTCAATCTATGTTCCGGACCATGGTGGGGGAGGCGGAGTTATCCGAACTTACGAAAAATGGCTCGCTATTGTATGTGGGCACACTGTACGCTCTTGCGTACGAGCTTCTCGGGACGGAGCTTCGTGGACTGCAACCGCTTTCGCTTGACGGAAAAGCCGGACGCGAGATGCAGTCTGAATTGCTGCGCAGCGTGGTGGCCAGCTACTTGCAATCGAACTGGGTCGCCCGAAAGGGCGGCTGCTCGTCAAGTTTCGCGAGCATGTTGGAAAATTGTATCCGTGGCGATGCCGTGGGAAATTCCTTCGTATTTGAGATTCTCAACGAGTTCTCATGCGTTTTAGAACCTGAAGGGATCTCGCGTTCTGCACAGAAACGAGCTGAATACATTTCCAAGCGCGCGCGTGAGGCGTGGAGATTGAAACTTTCGTCGGAAGATGAGCGACGGACTTTGCTTGACCTTCACGGCGAGTTTAGGAAGCAGATGCGCGAGATCGAGGCGATTAGCATCGACCAGCTTATCGCGGACTTCGATAGGTTTCTTGACTCGAACGCATGGGAGCTTACGAGAGAGGTGACAGGTTTCGATGCGACGTTCGTGGACGAGTTGCATTCGTTGAACCGCATGGAGCGTATGCTCATTACCTCATTGCAGAAAGATCCGCTCTCCCGACCGATCGTCGTGATGGCAGAAGATGGGAAGCAAGATGTTCGCCGTGTAAGTCTTGGCCTAAGAAACTGGCAGCAACAGTTAGAGGAACTAGAGGTTTTTGATTTGAAGGAGGTATTTCGATACACACCGCAAATCAATAATCTTCTTCGGGCAATTGATGATTTCGCTCCGACCCTCAACCTGGAGGAGGACTGGCCGGGCTACGACCAGAAGACCGGCCTGCCGTCCGGGCCGTTGCCAGAAGCTCGACTGTTTCGGGCAGCTTCTGAACAATACGATAAGGTATTTCCTGCAGCTGCTCTTAGTGCGAAACAGCGCAAGAGCGGTCGCACTGTTGCTGTCCTATGTTGTGACTACGAGAACTTCAAGCTCTATCTGGGAGCGGGTGAACATCGAGATCTCTTTGTCCCTGTTGAATCGAGGGAAGATATAACTTTGATCCCAAGTCGAGGTACGAAATTTGTCCTCTCTATGCCAGAGTTTGTCGCCGGACTTCAATTTGAGGAAGTCTACTTGATCGACGTGAGTGCCTCGGTTCTTTCAAACGGAGAGTCCGCCGGGGTCAGGGACAAGCGCAGGGGCCTGTCGCTTGTATACCTCGGTGCGAGCCGAGCGATGTCCGTTTTGCGCGTTTCCGCGCTAACAGACGCTGGAGGCTTCCCGCAATTTATACAGCATGCAATTGATGCGGGAGTGTGCGCTCAGCGGTAATGTTGCGTCCAACGACGCTTGTGTCGACAATGGGCGGGACAATTTCGGCGACTGAAATCTCGCACCGCAGGCTTTTCCTTCCGAGCGTCGTTCGGTTGCCGCATATCTCAACGCGACAATACGCCCGTAAGGCGCATCATTGGGGTCGTTGAGATCAACCGGATCGACCGCTTACGGCGGACATTCGATGCGTCGGACGAAAGTGATTTCAATCTACACGCGGACGATATACCTCGGAGTTGTTCAGATTCTGCTGGACTAGCAAACTTGAAAGCACAGTTCGATACCTCGGAGTAGAGGTCGACGATGCGTTCGAGATTTCGGGCAAGAATCTAGACCCAGCCGGATGTTGCGTCTGAACGTGCTGGCGGCCATCGGCGATTGACGTCGCGAAGTCGGTTTTGAGTCGCGCAGACTCATTCGCCGTTCCTGGAAGGCGACATTCGAGTGCTCCACACCCGCCAACGACAGCAAAGCGAAGTGGAGCAGCCCTGCGGTGCCAGAACGGCGAATGTCGGCATAGGCCGATCAAAAGTAATTCGGCCCGAAAACAGGCAACGAAGGCTTGTCAACAAAGCGAGCAGGGCGCCCCGCTGCGAAGCGTCAAGTTGTTGTACGAAATCGAACTGTTAAGAGACGGGGAGTTATCTTAATAGCTGCGTTTTGATGTCAGTGGCTACGCGGCGATACAGTTGATACAGTGGCGTGAGACGGCCTGCGGCGTTCTACGCTGGCATGTGACGCGAACTCTCTGGCCCGACTAATTGCTGCACGCATCTGCGACTTTGGGACGGGCGGATCACGGAACTGGCCAAACTGGCCCGCAACTGCAGCGCCCGGGATCGCTCCCGTTAGCAACGGTGCGGTTTTCAAAAAGGGCAAAGGAGGCGCTTTTCACTGGTGAAAATCGTCTAGAGCGTCGACCGATCGATGTGCGCGATAAATGACCAGTGACCGCGACCCGGGCCGGCATCATCTTTGAGCTGACTTCGTTACGCCTGCATGCTGCGGGCCAAACTGGAGAGCGATCATGAACGAAGACCAAGTGAAGGGCGTCCGCGAGAAGGTCAAAGGCAAGATCAATGAGGGCGTTGGCAAATTGACGAACGATCCTGTGCGGGAAGCAAAAGGCGACGCGCAGCAGGTCGAGGGCGAAGCGCGTAAGGACGTTGTTGACGTCAAGGAGGACTTGAAGGACGCCACGGACGATACGGCGAAGCCGTAATTACGATCGCGCGCAGGGTTGCCAAGCTCGCTCGACGCTCTAGTCCGCAATGCATTCGATCGCCACGTCGCGCGGTCACATTGAAGACGCGGATGTCGAAGCTGTGCGGGCCGCAGCGTCGCGTCGATGTCGGTCTTGAACGTGTTGTTAAAGAGGTTGGTATAAAGCTGAAGGCTGTCTCGGCGACGATGTCCACGACCATGCGCGTCGCTTTGCGCACTGGTCGGCCGGCCCCGCGCGGCGAACCGCACGGGGCTTCTGTCGCGCAACGAAGTGGAAACGCTTTCGTCCCAACCCTCCCAGAAGATCGCGCTGTTTTACCGGGGAGCAAAACGCCCGCTCAAGGCGGGCGGTGACGATGGCCCGCAATGGAGGCGGGAACGTGGGATCGTTCTTTCATCGATGCGATCGAGGCGCGTTGCCACAACTGAAGCGGAACTTTCGACGGCGCCGTGGTTGATGACAGGAGACCTTCCTGGGAGATGCTTCAGTCGGAAATGGTTCGGGCTCGGGCTCGCGTGTAGTCGCGGTAAGCGGACCTCGACTCCGCGCAAGCGGGGTGTTTGAATGACATGAACGCCCCCATCTGGTCGCAGATTTGCCGCGCCCGCCACGTTTGGACGTCGAAGCATTCGTTTGGATCCGAAGAGCCGTGCGGCATGTTGACTTTCGGACGTCAAAACACGATGACTTGCTAGGACGTGCTCAATGCTGACATCCCGAAACCGGGCCCTATTAGTGAGCCGCGAATGGAGCACGCAGCTCAAACATGACCGCGCGTTTCTCGGTGTCGCTGCGGTTTCCCATTTTGGGGCAAAGCGGCGATCCGTCCATGGATTGCACAAACTGCCGCTTCACGCTCTGACTAAACTAAACCACGACTAGGATCTTCCCGATCTGTTGTCCTCGCTCCATGTAACGATGCGCCTCTGTAATATCTGAGAGGGGGAATATCCGATCAATTCTTGGCTTGATCTGCCCACTGACGAGCTTCTCATATACGTAGCGCTTTGCATGCGCAAGCGCTTCGGCGTTGCCGGTGATTGAAAACATCGTGTAGCCCATCATCCGGAAGGGTCTACCCTGCACTCCTTGGGCCCAGGCCTCGAACACCGGAAATGGTGTCAGTTCAGGTGCCAGTGTTCCGTACACCATGATTAGGGCGTCTTGGGCCGTGGCCTTTGCGAGCTCAAGGATGCCCGTTCCCGCAACGGCGTCAAAGATGATCTTCGCACCGACTCCGTTGGAGATCTGCAGGATCCTTGCCGCGATGTCGTTCTCTTCGCTGGTCACGATGACATGGTCGGCGCCGGCCGCGAGCAATTCATCTCGCTTATCGGCACTGCGAGAAGTCGCAATAACGATCCCGCCTTCGGCCTTGACGACCTGGATGGCCGCAATGCCAACTGAGCTCGTTGCCGCGGTAAGGACTACATAGTCTCCCTTCGCGACGCGTCCATTATGGACGATAGCGCCGTAGGCGGTAATGTACTGCATCCAAATGCTCGCGCCCTCCTCAAAGGATAGGTGGTCCGGGTAGGCAGCGAGGACATCAGCGGGAACGATTGCGACCTCTCCATAGACCCCGTACTTATTCAGCGGGAACGCTGGCACAGTGGACTGC
>Ga0209435_100495_pt1 | contig 7764 bp, 8 predicted proteins | sample AraplaCL_Col_mLB_FD_184260 | JGI IMG/M metagenome (GOLD analysis project Ga0209435, IMG submission 184260) | Arabidopsis root microbial communities from the University of North Carolina, USA - plate scrape CL_Col_mLB (SPAdes) (version 2) | ecosystem: Host-associated > Plants > Roots > Unclassified ... | reverse complement strand
CGGGCGCTGCGGTGGGCAGCGCCGGTTAAAATTAAGAAATCATTTCCATTCGAAGATCTTCCATGACGGGATCAGCATATCCGGCTGGTCAGAGCGGATGAAGTTCGCGTCGGTGCCGTCCGCACGTACCAGAAAGTACGGTGGTGCGCCCTTCGGGGTGACTTTGATTGCGTACAGAAAGCCGTTTTGGCGGTATTCCTGGATGGTTTTGTCGCCTTCCGTGCGAATGGTAACTTCCGGATCACCTCCAGGGGCACTGTCTGCCGCCGTGGCAGCCATCGGAGCGAGTGCAATCAAACCGGTCAACAGCAGGCGATTGAATGTACGCATGATAACCTTGTCCCTTTGTTTTCATTGGTCCGGCTATTCTAGCGCCTGACCCGCCGAAAAGGTTGATCCTGCTCATGAGCCAAGCGCCCCTCGTCCTGGTGGACGGTTCTTCTTATCTGTACCGCGCCTTCCACGCGCTGCCACCGCTGACCACCTCCAAAGGCCTGCCCACCGGTGCGGTCAAGGGCGTGTTGAACATGCTCAAAAGCCTGCGCAAGCAGTACCCGGACAGCCCATTTGCCGTGGTTTTCGACGCCAAGGGTGGGACGTTTCGCGATGAGATGTACGCCGAATACAAAGCCAACCGCCCGAGCATGCCCGATGACATGCGCCTGCAGATCGAGCCGCTGCATCAAAGCGTGATCGCTCTTGGCTTCCCGTTGCTGTGCGTCGAGGGCGTTGAGGCCGATGACGTGATCGGCACTCTGGCCCGCAGCAGCGCGGCCGCCAGCCGCCCGGTGGTGATCTCGACCGGTGACAAAGACATGGCGCAGTTGGTGGACGGCCACATTACCTTGGTCAACACCATGACCGGTAGCTCGATGGACATCGAGGGCGTTAAGGAGAAATTCGGTGTCGCTCCGGAGCAGATCATCGACTATCTGGCGTTGATGGGGGATTCGTCCGACAACATTCCCGGCGTTCCGGGCATTGGCCCCAAGACCGCCTCCGGCTTGCTGGTAGGGGTCAATGGCGGCCTCAAAGAGCTTTATGAGCAGCTGGATATTGTGCCGACCCTGCCTATCCGTGGGGCCAAGACCCTGCCGGCCAAGCTGGAAGAGCATAAGGAGATGGCATTCCTGTCTTATCAGTTGGCGACGATCAAGATCGATGTGCCGCTGGATATCGGGTTGGATGATTTGCACCTGATCGAACCGGATCGCGAAAAGCTGCTGGAGCTGTACACGCTGCTTGAGTTCAAAAGCTGGTACGACGAGATCCAGCGCGATGCCAAGCGTGTCGAGCTCAAATCGGCGAGCGAAGTTGCGCCTGCCGCCGAAATGCCGGTCGAGGCTGTTATATCGGTACCGGTAGAAGCGGTTTACACCACCATTCTGGACCAGGCCACCTTCGACGTGTGGCTGAAAAAACTCCACGATGCGCCGTTGTTTGCTTTCGACACCGAAACCACCGGCATCGACGCCCAGCAGGCGCAATTGGTCGGGGTCTCGTTTGCTGTGCAGCCCCATGAAGCCGCCTACATCCCGCTGACCCATTCCTATATCGGCGCGCCGGATCAATTGGACCGCGACACCGTGCTGCTGGCCCTGAAACCGCTGCTGGAAGACCCGACCAAACTCAAGGTGGGCCAGCACGCCAAGTTCGATATGAACATCCTGGCCAACTGCGCCATTGGCGGCGACCCTGCCCAGGGCATTACCGTGCGCGGCATCGCCTTCGACACCATGCTCGAATCCTACGTGCTCAATTCCACCGCGACGCGGCACGATATGGACAGTCTGGCGAAGAAGTACCTGGACCACGACACGGTCAGCTTCCAGGACATCGCCGGCAAAGGTGCAAAGCAACTCACGTTCGACCAGATCGCCCTTGAGCAAGCCGGCCCCTACGCGGCCGAAGATGCCGACGTGACCTTGCGCCTGCATCAGCACTTGTACGCGCAACTGGCCGCGATCCCGAGCCTGGCCAGTGTGCTGACGGACATCGAGATCCCGCTGGTGCCGGTGCTGGCACGCATCGAGCGCCAGGGCGCACTGGTAGACAAGGACCTGCTCGGCATCCAGAGCATCGAGTTGGGTAACAAGATGGTCGAGCTGGAGCGCCAGGCGTACGAGATCGCCGGTGAAGAATTCAACCTGGGTTCGCCCAAGCAGCTCGGGGCGATCCTGTACGAGAAGCTCGGCATGCCGGTGCTGAAGAAAACCGGCAAGGGCCAGGCATCCACCGCAGAAGAAGTGTTGGCCAAACTGGCCGAAGATGATTTCCCGCTGCCCAAGGTGCTGATGCAGTACCGCAGCATGAGCAAGCTCAAAAGTACCTATACCGACCGCCTGCCGGAACAGATCAACCCGCGTACCGGGCGTATTCATACGTCTTACCATCAGGCCGTCGCGGCGACCGGGCGCTTGTCCTCCAGCGATCCGAACCTGCAGAACATCCCGGTGCGCACCGCCGAGGGGCGGCGCATTCGCCAGGCGTTTGTCGCGCCCAAGGGCTACAAGCTGCTAGCGGCGGACTATTCGCAGATCGAGCTGCGGATCATGGCGCATTTGTCCAAGGACCAAGGCTTGATGAACGCCTTCCGCAATGACCTGGACGTGCATACGGCCACGGCGGCCGAAGTGTTCAAGGTCGAGTTGAATGAGGTCACGTCCAACCAGCGCCGCAGCGCCAAGGCGATCAACTTCGGCCTGATTTACGGCATGGGCGCCCAGAAGCTGGGTAAGGACATCGGCGTCGATACCAAGACCGCCAAGGCTTACATCGATGTGTACTTCGCCCGCTACCCAGGGGTGCGCGAATACATGGAGCGCACCCGCGCCCAGGCGGCGGATCAGGGGTATGTCGAAACGTTCTTCGGACGACGGCTGTACTTGCCGGATATCAACTCCAACAAGCCCCAGGAGCGCGCGGCGGCCGAGCGCACGGCGATCAACGCGCCGATGCAGGGCACGGCGGCGGACATCATCAAGAAAGCCATGGTGCAGGTGGATAACTGGCTGACCGAGTCGGGCCTGGATGCCAAGGTTATCCTTCAAGTGCACGACGAATTGGTGCTGGAGGTGCGTGAAGACTTGGTCGCGCAGGTCAGCGAGAAGATTCGCGAGCATATGAGCGCGGCGGCGCAGTTGGACGTGCCTTTGGTGGTGGACGTAGGCGTAGGCGATAACTGGGACGAGGCGCACTGATTCTGCGGCTTTGCCATCATCGCCAGTGGTGGCGAAGCGGTTTAGAGCGCAAACGGGGGTCAGTTATTTCCAATAGTTTTTTGAGCCTGTCGGAACTTAACCTGTGAACTGCCACTCAGAGTTACTGAATGGGTGGTGAAGCCCTTCAATGCTCCTATGTTGTGTTAAGTGTTGGCAGATAATTCCGGACCCCGCCCTAGCGGTCCGGAACTTGAACCCCGAACTTCCCCTCCCCAAAAGAAGTCCGGGGTTTTTTTTGCCCGCAGAAAAGTTATTCGGCGATTTCTGCGCCCTTGTCCGCCAATTCCATCCAGCCGGCCAGTACGGTGTAGGCTTCTTCCAGGCCCATGCGCTTGGGGGCGGAGAACAGTTGAATCGTAATGGTATCGCCCCAGCCCTTACGGATTTCGGACTGCACTTTGAGCAGGGTGTTCTTGGCTGCGCCGTAGGTGAGCTTGTCGGCCTTGGTCAGCAAAATGTGCATCGGCATGCCGCTGGCGACAGCCCAGTCGAGCATCAGCAAGTCGAAGTCGGTCATTGGATGACGGATATCCATCATCAGAATCAAACCCTTCAGACTCTCGCGACCACCCAGGTAAGCCTCAAGGTGACGCTGCCAGTGCAGCTTCAGCGGGATAGGTACTTTTGCATAACCGTAGCCCGGCAGGTCGACCAGACGCCGATCATCGTCTAGCTTGAAGAAATTGAGTAGTTGCGTGCGGCCCGGGGTTTTCGAGGTGCGCGCCAGGCTGGCGTGAGTCAGGGTGTTCAGTGCGCTGGATTTACCGGCGTTGGAACGGCCGGCAAAGGCGACTTCAAAGCCCTCGTCATCGGGGCATTGGTCCACTTTGGCGGCGCTGAGCATGAAGGTGGACTGTTGGCACAGGCCGAGGATGGGGTTCTTGAGTTGCATGAGATTTCCGATGTGGGCGGTGCCGAGAAAGGGTGCGGCAAGCGGTGTCGTTTCCGTTTCAGTAGCGCCAGTATATAATGCCGCAGATTTTGTGTGTGCTTTGTCCCAGCGAAGGATGAGGTTCACGGGAGCGAAAGACCTTTATTGCGCATTAGAACGCAAAACGCTCTCAAACCCTGAATAGGTCGATGTATGGACCGACGGTTGCTCGCTTCTGCTGCCCTGATTCCGCTTTACGGCGCTCAGGCTACACAGGATCAACCGAGTTTGCATGGTCAGGCTGACGCAGTGCGTGACCCAGGGTTTCAAGGCAATGCCGCCGCGTGGTTTGTGCATGGACTGCAGTACTGAGGATTACCAGGCCGTCATTGATTTGATGGTGAGTAAACCCGGTAGATAACTCTTAAACCCTTAGCCGTAGTTGGATTAGCTGATGAACAAACTGATCGTGAGTCTGCTGTTGACCTTGGGCATCACAGGCGCTGCCGTCGCTGCAGAGGGCCCCGTCAAAGGTGATGCCACTGCCGGTCAAGCGAAGGCCGCCGTGTGTGGTGCCTGCCACGGGCCGGATGGTAACAGCCCGGCGCCGAACTTCCCCAAACTGGCCGGCCAGGGTGAACGTTACCTGAGCAAGCAGATGCACGACATCAAGGACGGCAAGCGCACGGTGCTGGAAATGACCGGCCTGCTGACCAATCTCAACGATCAGGACCTGGCGGACCTCGCGGCGTATTTTGCCAGCCAGAAGGGCAGCGTGGGAGCTGCCGATCCTAAACTGGTCGCCCGCGGAGAGCAGTTGTTCCGTGGCGGTAACCTGGAAAAAGGCTTGCCTGCCTGCACCGGTTGCCACTCGCCCAATGGTGCAGGCAACGCTGCCGCAGGCTTCCCGCACCTGAGCGGCCAGCACGCCACCTACATCGCCAAGCAGTTGACCGACTTTCGCAAAGAAGAAGCCGGCCGGGCCAACGATGGGGACGCCATGACCATGCGCACCATCGCTCGCAAGCTGAGCGACGAAGACATCGCAGCCCTCTCCAGTTATATCCAGGGCCTGCACTGACGGGGCTGGGCGTTAACGCTCGATTAATCCCGCGATGCAAGCATAAAAAGGGTGGCTCAGGCCGCCCTTTTTTGTGGCCGCTGCCGTTACACTAACGAACTCATGTCCGCGTAGACCTGTCACAACAAAGGTCGCGTGAGGCGACTTTATTTGTCCAGGAGTAAAGCATGCGTAATCTGATCCTCAGCGCCGCTCTCGTCACTGCCAGCCTCTTCGGCATGACCGCACAAGCTGCCGATGTGCCGCTTGAAGCCGGTAAAACCTATGTTGAGCTGTCTAATCCGGTTCCGGTTGCGGTACCCGGCAAGATCGAGGTGGTGGAGCTGTTCTGGTACGGTTGCCCGCATTGCTACGCGTTCGAGCCGACTATCAACCCATGGGCTGAAAAGCTGCCCAAGGACGTTAACTTCCGTCGCATTCCCGCCATGTTCGGTGGCCCATGGGACGCCCACGGCCAACTGTTCCTGACCCTGGAAGCCATGGGTGTTGAGCACAAGGTCCACAACGCCGTCTTCGAAGCGATCCAGAAACAGGGCAAGCGCCTGACCAAACCGGACGAAATGGCTGACTTCGTTGCTACTCAAGGTGTCGACAAGGACAAGTTCCTGGCGACCTTCAACTCTTTCGCTATCCAGGGCCAGATCAAACAGGCCAAGGAACTCGCGCAGAAGTACGGCGTGCAAGGCGTTCCCACGCTGATCGTCAACGGCAAATACCGTTTCGACCTGGGCAGCACCGGTGGTCCTGAAGCGACCCTCAACGTTGCTGACCAACTGATTGCCAAAGAACGCGCTGCCAAGTAAGGGGCTCGCCATGCGCCGCTGGGGTACCGAGCGTGTCGTTGGCCTGCATGAACCGCAGGTCAACGAGCATCACCTGGAGTCCACAGGCCTGCCGGCAGATAGCCGCTTGCGCCTGCTCAGTTTCAATATCCAGGTGGGCAACAGTACCGAGAAGTATCGGCATTACCTCACGCGTGGCTGGCAGCACCTGCTGCCCCACAAGGGGCGTACCGGTAACCTGCAGAAAATCGGCGACCTGCTCAGCGACTTCGACTTGGTCGCGCTGCAGGAAGCCGACGGCGGCAGCCTGCGCTCCGGCTATATCAACCAGGTGGAACACCTGGCTCAGCTGGGCGCCTTCCCGTACTGGTATCAGCAACTCAACCGCAACCTGGGGCGCCTGGCGCAGCACAGCAATGGCGTACTCAGCCGCCTCAAACCCACGGCTATTGAAGATCACCCCTTGCCAGGCCCCAAAGGGCGCGGGGCGATCCTTGTGCGTTTTGGCGAAGGCCCGGAAGCCTTGGTGGTGGTGATGATGCACCTGGCCCTAGGGGGGCGTACGCGCAACCTGCAACTGGCCTATGTGCGTGAATTGATTGGCAACTACAAGCACCAGGTGCTCATGGGTGACATGAACACCCATGCCAACGACCTGCTGCAGAATTCTCCGCTGCGCGACCTGGGGTTACTGGCGCCGCAAGTCGAAGCCACGTTTCCCAGCTGGCGCCCGCAGCGCTGTCTTGACCATATCCTGCTCAGCCCAAGCCTCACACTGGAAAGTGTGCAAGTGCTGGCGCAGCCCATTTCCGATCACCTGCCGGTCGCGGTAGAGATTCGTCTGCCGGGTTCGCTCACGGCTGATGCATTACCCGCGTTGAGCCCAGGCCCTCGCGGACCCCTTGCATGAGCGACGACGCCCAGCGCTGGAAAGAGAAATACCTCCAGAGCATCGAGCAACAAGACAAACTCGAACGCCGCTGGGCTGCCCGCCTCGATTTGCTGCGCCGCGGGCTGGTGCGCAGCACGCTGGCCGCCGAAGGCACCGACCGAGCTGTCGACCAATGCATGAAGGAAATGCGCGATGTCGTGCGCACGGACGACATGGATGCTGCCCTCGCCGCTTTACTGCCACGCCTGGAAAAGGCCGTGCTGGATTCGGAGCAGCGCCGCGAAACCCGCGTCGACCAGATCAGCGCCGCGCTCACCGCCTTGGTCACCCAGTTGCAAAAGCTGCCGCTGCCCCGCGAGGTGGCTCGTCCGCTGAAAACCTTCGCCAAGCAACTCGATGGTCGCGTGGCGCAAGCGCGGGAGATACCGCTGCTGCTCAGTGAGCTGAGCAGCCTGCAGGGGCAGGCGCTGAATAATCTGGAGCCTGAAGGCGAACCCGCACGCCCAGGCCCGGGTCTGTTGCAACGCCTGTTCGGTAGTAAAGAGGCCGCCAGTGAAGCGCTCCCGGTTGACGCGGAGCCACTGCCGGCAGCGCAATTGGCACCGCCAAAGCCTGCAGCGCCCACACCCGCGCCCGAACCGGAAGAACCTGCGCAATCGGAAGAATTGACCCAAGCCTTGCGTGCCTTTGCACCGCTGTCACCTACGCCCGTGGCCTTGAAGCCTGCGCCTGTTGCAGCGGCCGGAGGGCAAGAGGTCGCCAGCGACACGCCGTTATTCGACGCTCCAGAGCTGCCGTCGATTGCGGCGCCTGCGCAATTATCTGAACCCGACGTGCAGGCGCCTCCGGTTGCGGAGCCTGCTCAAGAAAGCGCACTCGCCGCCTTTATCGAACCGCCGCCGACGTATTGACGTAGG
>Ga0209435_100491_pt1 | contig 7819 bp, 9 predicted proteins | sample AraplaCL_Col_mLB_FD_184260 | JGI IMG/M metagenome (GOLD analysis project Ga0209435, IMG submission 184260) | Arabidopsis root microbial communities from the University of North Carolina, USA - plate scrape CL_Col_mLB (SPAdes) (version 2) | ecosystem: Host-associated > Plants > Roots > Unclassified ... | reverse complement strand
GACCGATGCAACTGTAGCGTTTATTGCCCACGGGGAAGGGTGCCTTGAGAAAAACGGCGATTATACGGCCTGGGGGGATGCAGTGCTTGGACGATCGTCATCGCGGGCAAGCCCGGCTCCCACCGGGAAATGCATTCCTACTGTGGGAGCTGGCTTGCCTGCGATGAGGCCGGAACAGGCAAAGAAAAGCTTCAGTCGTCCTTCTTCATCAACCCCGCCAACGCCGCAAACGGGTTGTGCGTCGCCTTGGCAATGCTCGGGCTGCTGGTGGAGCCTTCGCCGAAGTACTGCTGGTCGGTGTAGCGCGAGTGTTCGTTGTCGTGGCAGTACAGGCACAGCAACTCCCAGTTGGAACCGTCCTGGGGGTTGTCATCATGGTTGTGGTTGCGGTGGTGAACGGTCAGTTCACTCAAGCGCTTGCCGGCAAATTCACGGGCGCAGCGGCCACACACGTGGGGGTACATCTTCAAGGCTTTATCGCGGTAGCCCATTTCGCGGTCGCGCTGGGCATCGGCAAGGATGCGGTCCAGCTTGGCGGTGTGGGAGGGCGGGTTGTTCGAGCTCATCATGGCTCCTGGCTATTATTGGGTGGTTCACGGACAAGGTTGATTCTAGCTGCTCCCACAGGGGATTGGCGCGATTGAATCAACCGCGATCAGCCCTTGAGCTTCTCTGCAATCCAGATGGTATGCCGCGTACCCTTGTTGCCATGGGCAAATACTTGCACTTCTTCGGCCTTGAAGCCGGCCTTGCGCAGTTTGTCACTGAACAGCTTGTCGGCGCTGGCCGACCACACGGCCAGCACGCCCTTGGGGCGCAGGGCCTTGGCACACGCGGCCAGGCCACTGGCCGAGTACAACCAACTGTTAGCCTTTTGCGTGAGCCCTTCAGGGCCGTTGTCGACGTCGAGCATGATCGCGTCAAAGCCTTGGGGCTCGGCCTGCAGTACCTTGGCCACGTCTTCCTGGCGGACCACGGTGCGCGGGTCCAGCAGCGGGTGTCCGGATTTCTCCCCCAGCGGCCCCCGGTTCCACTCCACGACGCCGGGCACCAGTTCGGCCACCACCACTTCGGCGCTCTTGCCCAAATGCTTGAGCGCCGCGGCCAGGGTAAAGCCCATGCCCAGGCCGCCGATCAGCACCCGCGAACCCGGGCGCCCGGCCACTTTGCGGCAGGGAATCTCCGCCAGGGCATCTTCGGAGCCGTGCATGCGCGTGTTCATCAACTGGCCACCGTCACCGCCCTGGATCTTGATGACAAAGTCCTCGCCGTATTCGAACAGGCACAAGGCGCCGCCGTTGTCGGGGATCGGGGTGGTGTCCAGCAGAACGAAACGTTTCATGGAAATCTCATTGGGAAGGGCATTCTTGCGCGGTTGGGAGTAGCCTTAGGGCATTCCGGTCAGGCCATGGAGCCATCGATGAAGTGCAGCATTCTAACGGTCATTGTGTTGAGCGCGCTCGCATTGGGTACCGCGCAGGCTCAGGAGTTACAAACCGTACCGGTCGCGCCCGCGCCAACCCCAGGCGCGCCGGGCACGCCAACGCCCACGTTGTACCCGCAAGTCACGCCGCCCGTTGCGCCCAAGACCCATAATGGCTCGCCACCGCTGGCGCCCATCGTGCTGCCGGCGCCGCCCAAGGACCAGACGGTCCCTGGCCTGCAGCAAAACGACAGCAAGCCGAAAACGCCGGGCGGTTAGACCAGACCGAGGGCCTTGAACACAAAGGCATATTCGAGGGCCACGTCACGTAAGCCCTGATAGCGCCCGCTCATGCCGCCATGGCCGGCACCCAGCTCGGTCTTGAGCAGCAGCAGGTTGTCGTCTGTCTTGGTATCCCGCAGCTTGGCCACCCACTTGGCGGCTTCCCAGTACTGCACGCGGCTGTCGTTATAGCCGGCGATCACCAGCGTGGCCGGGTAAGCCTGGGCACGGACGTTCTCGTAGGGCGCGTAGGCCTTGATGCGCGCATACACTTCGGGTTCCTCGGGGTTGCCCCATTCGTCGTACTCGGTGATGGTCAGCGGCAGTTCCGGGTCGAGCATGGTATTGAGCACATCGACGAACGGCACTTCCGCAATCGCCGCCTGGAACAATTCCGGACGCTGGTTGAGCACCGCGCCGATCAGCAGGCCGCCGGCACTGCCGCCGCTGATCGCCAGTTGTGGGGAGGTGGTCAGGCCCTCGGCGATCAAATGTTCGGCGCAGGCGATAAAGTCGCTGAAGGTGTTCTGCTTGTGTTCCTGCTTGCCGCTGCGATACCAGGCCTCACCCAGCTCACCGCCGCCGCGCACATGGGCGATGGCAAACGCCACCCCGCGGTCGAGCAAGCTCAGGCGCGCATGGGAGAACCACGGGTCCAGGCTTGAGCCGTAGGCACCGTAGCCATACAGGTACAGGGGCGTCGGCTTGCCGAGCTGGTCACGCTTGACCACCAGGCTGATGGGTACCTGGGTGCCATCGGCAGAAGTGGCCCACAGGCGTTGGCTGACGTAATCGTCGGCGTTGAAGACGCCCAGCACCGGGGTTTCCTTGAGCACGACCTGCGCGCCTGTCGCCAGCTCGAGCTGGCGCACTTGGGCCGGGCGATTCAAGGCCTCATAGCGCAGGCGGATCTTGTCGCTGGGAAACTCGAGGCTGTTCTGTACGTAGAGGCTGTAGGCGGCGTCAGGCAATTGCACCCGATAGGCCGGCACGTTCTCGGGGTGTACTTCGATAACCGGCAGGCCACCAATGCGCAGGCTCAAGGTCATGGCGTTGGCGTTCAGGCTCACGCCGTCGAGCATGACCTCGTCGCTGTGGGGGATCAGGTTCTGCCAGTCGGCTTCGGTGGGCGGCGTGCCGGTGTCGACGGCCACGTACAGCGCATGGTTGATGCCGTCGCGGTTGCTGCGGATAAACCAGGTCCACTGGCCATTGCGCTTGCCGTGGTCGACGTCGTATTCGTGGTCTTCGACCCGTGGCGCCAGGCAGGTGAAGGCCAGGTGCGGTTGCTCGGCGTCCAGCGCCCAGACTTCGCTGGTGGTCTTGCTGCCCAGGGCCAGCAACAGTTGGCGCTCGGAGCTTGAGCGGTAGCAATGCAGGAAAAAACGGCCGTCGGGCTCGTGGAACACTTCCTGCGCGGCGGTGCCGTCCAGGCGATAGCGATACAGTTTGTGCGGGCGATGGGTGTCGTCCAGCTCACCGAAAAACAGGGTCAGGCTGTCATTGGCCCAGGTCATGCTGCCATCGCAGTTTTCGAACGCCAGTTCGCTGACCTTGTCGGTCGCCAATTCCTTCACGAACAGGGTGTAAATCTCTTCGCCGCTGGTATCGAGGCTATAGGCCAGGCGTTGGTGATCGGGGCTGATGCTGAACGCGCCCAGGGAAAAAAAGCCGCCATTGGCCAAGACGTTCGGGTCCAGCAACAGTTCTTCGCTGCTGGCGTCCACCTGGTTGCTGTCATCGGCCGGGCGGCGGCAGCGGTAGTGGCGGGCGTACTCGTCACCGGCGGTGGTGCGGGTGTAATACAAATACGGGCCCCAAGGGGAGGGCAGGGACAGGTCGGTTTCCAGAATGCGGCCCTTGATCTCGTCGAACAGGGTCTCGCGCAACGCCTGCTGATCGGCGAGTTGGGCTTCCTGCCAGTCGTTTTCGGCCTTGAGGTAGTCGAGCACCTCAGGGTTGTCGCGTTCTTGCAGCCAGGCGTACGGGTCTGGGCCTGGGGCCTTGCGGGCAATCGGTGCGGTGGAAATAGGCATGGATAATTCCCTATCTGGCAGACGGTGGCAGGCATTGCAGCCGCGACACGCAAAAGCCGTTATCATAGCCGCCTGTTTGCCAACCTTGCCATGGACACCATGACCGAGAACGACTATCTGACCGCTTGGGGCCTTTACGCCTTCGCCGCTTTGGGCTGCCTGTTGGTGTGGTGGCGCATGACCCGCTGGATCTGGCGCTGGCTGCGCGAGCCCCTGCAATTGCTGATGGCGGTGTTGCTGCTCAGCCCGACCATTGTCGACCCGGTCAAGACCCAGTTTGCGCCGGCCGTGGCCATTACTGCCCTGGACTTGGTGCTCAAGGTCGGCAACAACGCCTGGCGCGCCATTTCCGACCTGTTCATGTACACGATGATCGTGTTTGCCCTGTACATCGTGTTTGTGCTGATCCGCTGGCCCATCGAACGCGCCGCCAACGCTCGCCGTGAGCGCAAGGCGGCTGCGGATGCCGCCTTGGCCGCCGAACCGGAAGAAGACGAACCCTTCCGTCGCCCGGCGCCTGCCGGTGGTATGCGGGTCGAACCGCGCCTTTAACGTTGTTTGCCCTGCAGCGAGAGCCCTGGCATGTGTGAATTATTGGGCATGAGTGCCAACGTCCCCACCGATATCGTGTTCAGCTTTACCGGGCTGATGCAGCGCGGTGGGCGCACTGGCCCGCATCGCGACGGTTGGGGCATTGCCTTCTATGAAGGCCGTGGCCTGCGCCTGTTCCAGGACCCGGCTGCCAGTAGCGAGTCGGAAGTCGCGTTGCTGGTGCAGCGTTACCCCATCAAGAGCGAAGTGGTGATCGGCCATATTCGCCAGGCCAATGTGGGCAAGGTCAGCCTGGCCAATACCCATCCGTTCGTGCGCGAGCTGTGGGGGCGTAACTGGTGTTTTGCCCACAACGGCCAACTGGCAGACTTCGATCCCCGCGCCACCTTCTACCGCCCGGTGGGCGATACCGACAGCGAAGCGGCGTTCTGCGACTTGCTCAACCGTGTGCGCGAAGCCTTCCCCGAGCCGGTGGACATCGAGCAGGTGCTGCCCGACCTGATCGCCGCCTGCGCCGAATACCGCAGCAAGGGCGTGTTCAACTGCCTGCTCAGCGACGGCGACTGGCTGTTCTGCTATTGCTCGACCAAGCTGGCACAGATCACCCGGCGGGCGCCTTTTGGCCCGGCGCGCTTGAAAGATGTCGACGTGATCGTCGATTTTCAGGCCGAAACCACCCCCAATGATGTGGTAACGGTGATCGCCACCGAGCCGTTGACCGACAACGAAAACTGGACCCGCTACGAACCGGGCCAATGGAGCCTGTGGCGACGCGGTGAATGTGTCAGCCAGGGCGTTACCAAGTAAGGAATCGAGCATGTTGCTTAGCTATCTGCGGTTGGTGCTGTTTGCCGTTGGCTTGTTGGTCGGCGTGCAGGTGCCGGGGTTTATCAATGACTACGCCAAGCGCGTCGAAGCCCACTTGATCGAGGCCCAGACCGGCTTGCGCGGTTTCGAGTCCACGGCGCAGCAGTTCTTCAACGGTGATATGCAAGCCTTGGTGGCGCATTACCGCGCCAGCGATGACCCGGTGTTCCGGAGCGACGCCAGCAGCCTGGGCGCCATGCTCGACCGCCAGCTCGAGCTGGACAAGCAATTCCAGGCCATGCAGGGTCCGTGGTACATCCGCGCCCTGCAAGTGGCCGTGGCTGCCGACCCGGATATCCGTTCGGAGACCTGGAATGGCTACAGCTACCAGATCTTGCTGACGCCCGAAGCCATGGGCTGGGGCCTGGGCGGGGCGATGCTGTTGTCGTTCGGCATCGAGTGCCTGTACCGCTTGATCGACTGGGTGGTGCTGGGTGGCCGGCGCCTGCGCCAGAGCCGGCCCATCGAAGAGCGGGACCTCAAGGGCCTCTAACGACCCACTGATCGTTCCCACGCTCCGCGTGGGAATGCTTTTTCTGACGCTCCGCGTCGCGCGTGAGGGCGCAGAGCGCCCTGTGCTGCATTCCCACGCAGAGCGTGGGAACGATCAGTCGGGTTTATTCAGTTGCATGCGTTCTGCACCTACTTGCTCGGCATAGCGGGCAACGACTTTCTGGCACAACCCCACAATCTCCTCCACCAACTCCACCCCCACACGCCACGACACCACCACCTGCAAGTTCGGCAGACGCTGGGCCATGGGCAGCATGACCAATTCCCCTCGCTCCAGTTCTTCGCTCACCAGCACCGGTGGCAGCGCGCCGATGCCGAAGCCATCGCGCAGCAACCGGGTGATCGCCGACACCGAGTTCACGCAGTTCATGCGCGGTGCGGCCACGCCATTGGCCTGCATCAAACTCAATACGTCCTGATGCGGGTGGGAGTTTTTCGAGTAAGTGATGATGCGCTCCTGGGCCAGCTCGGCGAGGGAGGCGTAGTCACGGTTGTAAATCGACTGGCTGGCCACGATCCAGGCCATGGGGTGGCTGGCCAGTTCCAGGCTGCGCACGGTTTCCAGGCGCAGCAGGTCGGTTTGCAGGATCAGGTCGAGGAAACCTTTTTGCAGTTGATCGCTGAGGTTCAGCGCAGTGTCGGCGACCAGCTCGATTTCCACCAGTGGGTACAGCTTCATCAGCTCAGCAACCAGCGGGCTTAGCCAGGTGTGGATCACCGTGTCCATTGCGCCGATCCGAATGCGCCCAACCTTGCTGCTGGTGGTCTCCAGGGACTGCTTCAAGCCCTGCATGGTCACCATCATCTGCTCGGCATAGTCGAGCACTTTCAAACCTTCCGGGGTCAGGCTCACGCCACGCGAATCACGCAGGAAAAGTTTCACCCCCAGCTCGCTTTCCAGCACTGCGATGCGGCTGGAGATCGAGGCCTGGGTGGTGAACAGCTTCTCGGCCGTGAGCCGGAAGCTCTTGAGCTTGGCCACCCAGACGAAGGTTTCGAGGAACTTCAAATTCATGGGATCAACTTTTTCTTATGCATGGATCGGTTTTTATTAGTTGGACGTCGCACCGGGCAAGCGCCAAAAATCGAGCTATTCCACGATAAGCGTCGTTGGGGTGTCAGGACAAGTTGCGAGTTCTGCGTAAAAAATCCCACACTACAAGAAAACAAAGCCTACAGGAGCGACCCCCGTGAGCCGCCTGCTACTCAACTGCGACATCGGCGAAAGCTTTGGCAACTGGACCATGGGTCTGGACGCCGAAGTCATGCCGTTCATTGATTGCGCCAACGTGGCTTGCGGTTTCCATGCCGGCGACCCGAGCATCATGCGCAAGACCGTCAGCCTGGCGTTCAAGCACGGCGTGCAAGTGGGCGCTCATCCGGCCTACCAGGACCTGCAAGGCTTCGGCCGGCGCTCCATGAACTACACGCCGCAGGAAATCCAGGACCTGTTGCACTACCAGATCGGTGCGCTGGACGGCATCTGCCGCGCCCAGGGCGGGCGCGTCAGCTATGTGAAACCCCACGGCGCGATGTACAACGACATGATGGCCAACCCCGCGCAGTTGCGTGCGGTGATCCAGGCCGTGGCCGCTTACGGCGACCTGCCGCTGATGCTGCTGGCCACCCGCGACAACCGCGCGGCCCAAGCCTTGGGCGACGAATACGGGGTGACCCTGTGGTTCGAAGCCTTCGCTGACCGTGCCTATGACAGTAACGGCCATCTGGTGTCTCGCCAACTGCCCGGCGCGGTGCATCACGACGCCGACACCATCGTGCAGCAGGCCCTGACCCTTTTCCGTGGCGAATCGCTGATTGCCAGCGACGGCAGCCCATTGGTGCTACAAGCCAATACCCTGTGTGTGCATGGCGACAACGCCAGTTCGGTCGCTGCCGTGCAGCGTATCCGCGAAGCGTTGAAAACAGCATGAACCCACGCATCGAAGTGGTGGCGATCGACTGCCTGATGGTGCGTCTGTTTGACGTGATCGCCGAAGCCAACATGCCGTGGATGCTCGCGGCTACCGAGCGCCTGCGCTATGGTTTTGGCCCGGCCTTGGTGGACCTGGTGCCGTCCTACACCACTTTGATGGTGCATTACGATCTCACGGCGCTGACCCCGGCCCAGGCCCGGGCGATGATCGAC
>Ga0209435_100489_pt1 | contig 7839 bp, 9 predicted proteins | sample AraplaCL_Col_mLB_FD_184260 | JGI IMG/M metagenome (GOLD analysis project Ga0209435, IMG submission 184260) | Arabidopsis root microbial communities from the University of North Carolina, USA - plate scrape CL_Col_mLB (SPAdes) (version 2) | ecosystem: Host-associated > Plants > Roots > Unclassified ... | reverse complement strand
GGGATTTTATCCAGCAGGGCGAAGAAGGTCATCCAGTGCGCTTTTTTAAGAGGACGGCGATTGCCCAGTGAGGCTCCCAGTAGCAGTCGATGCCAGGGGCTTTCTGGCCCCTCACGGCTGATGTGGGTCAATGCACTGCCGGTATCGAATACCCGTTGTTGACCTAGGTAGCGCACTGCAGTGCGCGGCGCCTGTAGCAGCCAAGCCAGTGTGTCGGTAAGGGGGAGACCCGCGTCGGCTATGCGACCTATCAGGCACTCTTCAGCGGAAATCAAATAACCGTCCTCGCTCCAGTATGGGCGACACGCCTGAAGGTCATTCCATGGGCAGTTCATGTATACCTGTTGCTGCCCATCCCACGGCCACGGCCATTGATCTACCAGTACCAGAAGTGGAATCAGTACTGGCTGGGCTTTTAGGGCCTGGAGGCGGCGTTTTCGGTCACCTTGAGCCAGCCAGTTATAGAGCTTGGGTGAGGGGCATTGCGCTGAACGAATGGCGAATAAAAGCTCTTGGTCCAGGCACTGGCAAAACTGCTTCAGCGTGCTGCCAATCTGCGTCAGATAAAATCGGGTTCGAGGGTTGAAGTATCGATTGTTGCTCACCGTCCAATGGTAGCCTTTGCGATTAAAGCATCCGAGATCTTCAATCGATAGGGCTTTGGCCCTCTCTCCAGCCGATTTGCAGAAAGAGGTCAGTAGGGCGTCTGCATACCAGCGTTTTTCAAACCTGAGCAGTAGCTGCTGGGCCACCAGTGCGGTGGGCTTTTTCTTGTGCACGCGGTCCTTGCTGATGATTTTACAGGCCTTAACCTGATGACCATCGAAGTACTGGAGGTGATCGCCGATTCTGGCAAGGACCGGCCGAGTTTGATCATCTGTTGAGGGCAGTGCTACGCACCAGGTGCGAGTGTAGGCGGTCGAGTTCAGATATCGCGCGATAAAAGAGGTCAGTTGAGAGGGTGTTATCCGAAAGTATAAGGCCCAGGTTTGTGCGACTTCAATCTGGCGTTCAGAGAACCTCTTTAACTTTGGTTCAAGTCCAATGAGCTCTGATGCTGATTGTCTCTTTAGCGTTTTCACTCATGACCTCCTCTGCGATTCGCAGAGGAATGTCGGGTAAAGGAAAGTGACGTTCCAGTGTTAATGCATAACGCCCAGGGATGTGATTTACATCAAGGGCAAAAAGGCGCCGGATGACACATCCGGTGGTAAGGTCGGAGGTGCGAACCAACGTTACCTAGACCACCGGAGGCCCGGCATGAAACGTACTGGAAGCCATTGAGTACGCACTCATTCTCAAGTACTCGCTGCCAGGTCAGGTCCGGCAGTTAAGTCCTCGCGATAGGTGGCTACCACAGCATGAGGAACTGGCAGGTTTGAAGATGGCCGATGATGCGCGACAAGTGTGGTGGGGTCGGGAAGCAACAGAGCTAAACGCCAAGGATTCGCCAGAGGACGTATGGCGTGCTTATCCCCGGGGATTCCCAGTGTCATGAAGGGGTGTTCCTCGATCTCGTGATAGGACCAGTGGAAGGCAGCATGCAGTGTTTCTGTGGTCAGCAGGTGTTTAGACAGCTGTAGTAATGGCCGCCAGCGAGCCCTTCCGCCGAATTTCGAGTCATACCGCAGCACGTAATGCTGCGGCCGCTCTATTAACCCATGCTGTATTAAAATGGCGAGCAATTCATTGGAACTGAGCTGTCGTGGCAAAGGTTTCAGCATGATGCTTAGAGTGACACCGAGGTATACCTCATCGATCCAGACGTTGTCACCTACTGACCAGGCCGATGGCTCGGCCAGGGTTAAGCATTCGGCAATGACTTCGTTTAGGCGGCTTTCAAGAGATTCTCGAGTGACTTCAATAAACGGGCTCATATCCGCTTCCTTATATACGATGCAATATTGTCCAAGGCACGGTACGAGTCTTGGCATACACACTGTCAATTGAGCGCGTGTCGATAATCTATGGGAAATACAGGCTGTATCGGGATGCCAATATAAACGTCCGCTCCTCCCGTGAGGCAGCTTTACATCGGCGGTGGCACATAATCGTGACATGATCCGTCGCGCCCAGCCCTTGCCAAAACCACCGGCTGTTGAGTTGATGAAAAATGGTCAGATTGAAATTATCGCGCCTTTCGTTTACTCCATCACTACCGAAACGATTGGGCGCTAATTCACGCCCTGAACGCCTCAAACGCCTCGTGGTTTTTCGAAATTGGGTTTGCCCTTCAACGTGGGAAAACTGACTTTGCAGCCAGTCGACCTAAAGCCGGTGCAGCCCCAGAAGTCATAGCCTCCGTCCCCTTTCTTTTGCCGCCTGGCGAGAGGCTGATTGCACTTGGGGCAGCTGTAAGTGTCGCCGGTGTCGGCGGGCCGGAGAGGGGACGCCATGGGCACACTTGGCATTCCACGTTGCTGTGACAGTTCCTCTTCTAGGCGGCTGTGCAGACGTGCGACGACAGCTCCATAGGTGTCCTGGCCCTGGGCGATTTTGTCCAGGTCGCGCTCCAGCTCCCGCGTAAAGTCCAGCTCCACGAAGCTGAAGAACCCTTCGAGCTTGGCGATCGTTTCCTCCCCCAAAGAGGCCGGTATCAGCTTGCGGCTTTTTTCCTCGATCATTCCTTTGCTTGTGATGTTCTTCAAGATCGAGGCGAACGTACTGGGACGACCAATACCGCGGCGCTCCATTTCCTTGATCAGGCTGGCCTTGGTATAGCGTGATGGCGGCTGGGTTTTCTTCTTCAGCAGTTCGCCACTGTGAACTGCCAGAATTTGTTTCGGGGAAAGCGCAGGCACGGGGTTGTTCGCTTCTGCGTCCTCGTCCTCATCGGTATCGTCACCCTTGAGTAGCTTCAGCCATCCCGGATGGCAGAGTGTTTTGCCCGATGCAGTGAAGCGCAGCGCTTTGCCGCCAGGACCAACGGCGAGCAGCTTCGCAGTGCGCACGTCGTAGATGGCTGCCTCGAGCTGGCTGGCCAATGCCCGAACCCAGATCAGCTTGTACAGGGCCAGTTCTTCATTGTTTTCACCGGCGGATTTTTCGGACCAATATGTCGGTGTGATGGCAGGGTGGCCTTCCTGAGCGCCTTCGGCGGCTTTGAACGTGCGTCGTTCATCAACAACCTTCATTCCAAGGGCGTTGGCCACCGTTCGAATATCCACCATGGCTTCATCCGGAACATTGGGGTTGTCCGTCCGGTGATAAGTGATCACGCCTTGCTCGTACAAGCGCTGGGCCACCTGCATGGTTTTGTCCGGATCCCATTTCAAGGCGTTGCTAGCTGCTTGTTGAAGGGTCGACGAGATAAACGGTGCAGGCGGATGGCGCTCTGCCTTGCGATCGTCGCAGGACTCGACAACGACGTTGCGCGTGCCGGCTACGAGTTGAGCCAGGTTGGTATCCTGAACATAGGGGAAGTCCTTGCTTGCGAAATCCGGTACCGGTTGCCACTCGGCATACCAAGTGGTGCCCAGATTTACATCAGCAAAGAACAGACGCACGCCAAAGTGATTGATCACCTGAAAGTTGCGGATCTCGCGTTCGCGCAAAACCACCAGAAAAACGGCGGGTGATTGAACGCGGCCAGCAGAAGTAGGTTTGCCCATCAGGCGCCGCAACTCTTGGGTCACCAGGTAACCCACCAAGCGGTCAAGAACACGTCGGCATTCCTGTGAGGCGACCCTGTTTAGATCGATTTGTCGTGGATTGGCCAGTGCTTCTTCAACGCGCTTGAGAGTGATCTCGTTGAAGGTAATGCGTTTGTAGGTTTTGACTGCCAGTACCTGCTGGATGTGCCAGCTGATGCTTTCACCTTCACGGTCAGGGTCGGTTGCGAGGTAAATTTCGCTGGCCTGTTTCGCTGCTGCTTTGATGGTTTTGACGGCCCTGGCGCTCTTATCCAGGATCTCATACACCGGTGTGTAATTTTTGCGGACACCGGTGGTGATCATGCTGTCGTCCTGCCCTCTGGCCGGCAGGTCGCGTATGTGCCCACCACTGGCGACCACCTGCCAGTTTTCGCCTGGGCGTAGCTTCTTCATCATGGGCTGGAGCTTTTTCAGCTTACCGGGTGCCTCGATGATCAATAGTTTCATGGGGTGTCCCCTCTCGATTATGCAGAGAGGGACTTTCGCGTCAGCTCGGGTACGGCTTCAATGGGAAATGGTCAATGCGCAAGGAGGGCTTTTAGCGGTTTTTTCAATCGTGATCTGAACGTCACACCTGGTTGTAGCGTTTAGATACGCGTGTCCACCACTGGTCTGGAAGCTCAGGCACGCTGCCTTTTTGTTCGGCTACTTTAAGGCACTGAAGGACGGTCTCTACATCTAGCGAGAACGTGTGATGTTGGTCTCGCATCGCGAACACCAAACAGCCTTCGTAGCAGCCCTCTTGCGCAATAGTTGCCGTAGGCTCGTTCAGGTTGGCCCTGTTTTCCAAGATTTTTTCATGATCCATCGCTTACATCCTCATCATTGCTGTGCGAGAGCCAGGACAGTGCGGCACAACAGTGGACCGGTGCCATGGGAAAACAGCAGTCCCGTACTCCTGAATTTCCAAGTGCGCGATTTTTTCAATAATGAGAAATGGTCAAGGTGCAAGGGAAGGCATTGAGCTGCGATAGCTCTAGCGGTAGCTGCTGTTCCTGGGCAAAGCTGTCAACGCCACTGTAAAAATGCCCCCCTGGAGGGACTATGATTACACGCATATTGATGGTTCTTCTGGGCTTGGTGGTCTTCATGTGGTGGCTTCTTACTGGCCCGTTTCCAAACGGATTAACCGTTCTTGATAATGTTGCTCATCTTCTTTTTTCGCGCTGAAAGCTGTTCGAAACCATAAAAAATTGTCCAGGCTGTACTCGTGAAGAGGCAGAGGGTGAGGACAAGGTACGAGAGGAAGGCGAGCTGGGGAAGTAGCTTGGAATTATCGATTTGAATAATATCTTCAAGCTCGTTTCTCATCTGCATACCCGCAGTAAGGCCGGCGGCAATGAGTATTGAGTGTCCGATTAGGTAACTCCACAGGCTACCAGCGCTGATTGGTGGTGTTTGTGCCAGTCTTTGGCGTAAGAGCTTGGACGCGACCATAAGGCCCAGTCCCACTATGCTTGTGCCGCCCCAGATGGTCCAAAACAGTGGATGCTGGCGAATTTCAGGCATCAAAGTCGGTACTAGGGTCAACGCCATATACAAAGTCAGGGCATTGAGCAATCGCCGTTTAACTGAAGGATTGCGCTGCGCTGGGTTGGAGGAGGAATCCTGGGAGTTGGTAGTCACTTCAGTCTCCTGGGTCATGTTGGTTACAAAGCGGTAGGCAGGCACCGCTCCTACTCGACTGGCGAGGGATTACTGTCGAGGATTGAAGACATGAGGTTCAAGGAGAAATGGTCAATGCGCAGGGAAGGGCTTTTAGTGGCTAGAGGTCCAGCGATAGCTGCTGTTCCTGGGCAAAGCCCTTTAGCCACGATGCACGCATGGCGGGATGATGGTAAGGGCAGTCATACACCCGTAGCCCTTTCCGGGCGGCGTCAGCACCGGCGATATGCACGGCAGCATGGGGATTGTTGAATTGCCGCCTATCTGCTGGTTTCAAAGAAGTTCGAGATTGCGCCATTGGCTATCGGTCCCCGAAGAACAGATCTATCAGACAGTAATATCACGAATTAGCGCATTTTTTGCCTAAAAAACGGAAGTTTTGAACTTCTGTGCTTGAGATAGCCGAATGAAAGTATGATTCAACCTGAAAGTTAACGAATGGCGCGATTTTTTACCAATCAATTGGTCGGTTTATTTCTGTCAATTAGTTGCTGGCTCGTCCGTCCAGTTTGCAGTTCTGATCCACGCAATAAAGTCCTGAGTGGATTGTCCGCTTTGAACACGAAGTTGTTCCAACTTTCCGTACAGGTGTTCGGTCATTTCGTCGTCGTCCTCAAAGTCGACGCGGTATTCAGTATCTAAGCGGAATTCATCGAGCAAGGTGTTGAGAAATCGGCGGGCTTGCCAAGTATCAAGGTCTGTCTCTCCACGGCCCCCCATCAGAAACTCTCCCGTTCGCCACCCAACTGGAGCCCATGATGCTCGGTTTAGGTCCAGGGTGAGTCCGTAGTAGTCCGGAGCATTCACCTCGCTTTCATCAAAGTAAGCCCAGTAAACACGACCTAAAGCTGGGTGCTCTGCGCCAATGACAACGTACCCTGCTGGGTCCCTCAAAACTTCATCCATCGGCACGTCCTAATTTATAGTGGTTCCCTAATGAGGTTGGGGGAAACGATGAGCTGTTTCCCCCAGCACCGACAGCTACACGAATGGGCCGAAAATTAAGCCCATGTTTTCAGAATTGCGGAGGATCAGATTCTGGATAGTCATCAGGACCCGGGGCAGGCTGCGGCTGCGATTGTGGTCTGTTGGACTGTTGCGAGCTCTGGCTTTGTGACGGCGCCAGATTCACCATGGTGATGCGGTGAGGCAACATACCGATGCGGCTGGCCTGAATTTTCAAAGCTTCGAACTCCCCCTCGTCGTTCTTCCAGCGGTCCATAACGGCGCGCCCAGAAACAATCACGCGCATGCCTTTCTGGAACAGTTGCGAATAATGCTCGGCGTCCTTGTGCCACCACTCCACGTTCGCCCAGAACCCGCCACGATCCTCGTAGCCACCGTTACCGTCCGGGATCGAGTTGTCGAAGTAGACATTGATCCGCACGAGTCGTCGAGGGTCCTTGTTGCCGTTGGGGAATTCTTTGAATTCCGGATTAGTGCCGATGTTGCCTTCCCAGCCTTGTACGGGCGTGCCCATGGTGTATTCCTCAGTGTTTGGATGTGTAGGTGAAGGGATCACGGGTAGCGTGACTGGACACGTACCCGAGTAGGTCTCTGGCGTGTTGAGAGGTCTCGGCCAGCTTGCCGGCCATGTGATTCTTGAAGGCGTCGCTGGCCAGCTTTTCGACGCCGCTGTCGTACAGCGAGTTGAACAGCAGTTCGGCGTCATGGGCCGAGCGCAGCACTCCATAGAGCAGGTCTTTGGCGGTGGAGCTGCCGGCGACGCCTGGCAAAGTGATTGCGGCGGCGCCTTCACCGACAATTTGTCCTTGCAGGAAGCTGATGGCCTGTTTGACTTGATCGGGGGAGGCCTGGTCCAGTGACTCCACTGCGAGATAGTTCTGTACCACTTGTTCGGTACTCGGGCGAGGCGGGCGTCCGTGGGTGCGGTCGCGCATCAGCTCCAGTGTTTTCAATGCGAATTTGAGCAGGTGTTGATGGGCCAGGCTTTCGGGTTGTTCGATGAGTACCTGTTCCATCTTGTTGAAGGCATTGATGTAAGACTCCTTCCACTGGGCAGCCTCTTTGCCGGTGAACCCCATGCACAGGAAGGTGAAACCGTCGCGACTCATGCGGAAGAACGGCTCTGGTTTATTGTTCGCGCCAGGCCGTGAACACTCCGCAAAATTGCGGAGTGTGAATTCAGTGGAACATTCCAATGTGCGAATCCGCTTTAGCACATCGTCATGCCGCTTACGAAAATGCTTGGCCACATCCAGGCTGGTAGTAGTGGCTTTGCCGTCGAAGATTTCGACGCGGACCTCGGTGGAGGGTTTGGCAGTCGAGGTCGATAGGGGCTTACTGGCGGTGTTAGTCATAGCTCGTCTCCGTTAGTTGAGAGGTAAATCGGTGTTCCAACGTCTCCGCAAAATTAGGGAGACGATCTTATGGGGCTCGCAGTGCCGTTTGGTTGTTGAGCTGCTGCAGGCGAGCGGTATACACGGCCTCTGCCTGGCCCATTTTTTCTGCGCACTCGGCGGCCTGTTTGGTGATCGAGTGCAGCAAACTCATTTGCATG
>Ga0209435_100460_pt1 | contig 8179 bp, 7 predicted proteins | sample AraplaCL_Col_mLB_FD_184260 | JGI IMG/M metagenome (GOLD analysis project Ga0209435, IMG submission 184260) | Arabidopsis root microbial communities from the University of North Carolina, USA - plate scrape CL_Col_mLB (SPAdes) (version 2) | ecosystem: Host-associated > Plants > Roots > Unclassified ... | reverse complement strand
CACGCGTAGCCCAGCGGGCGCAGCCACACGCCGAAGAACAGTGCGACGAGGATCCACAGGCCGGTGGCGCTCGCATCGCCCGCCGCATGAAAGCTCAGCGACATCGCCAACACCGTGCCCGCCGCGGCGCCCACCACCCGCAGGCCGCTCTTGTAGGCCACGTCGAGCCGCCCGCGATTGCCGATGTTGACGATGACGGCCGTCAGTACGATCCAAGCCCAGCGCTCGGCGAAGCACAGGTAACCGACGACGAAGGACAGTGCGAGCGCCACTGCCATTTGGATGGCCATCCGCGTACTGGCGGACGGGCGCATGCTGCCCTGTTGAACAGGTGTGGCGGTGAATGGCGACGACACCACCGGTGGCAACAGGCGCAGGCGCCGCGCCAACAGGTGGAACACCGTCACCCACAGCAATGACAGCAACGCCACCGCTATAGGAACCAGCATGACGGGAATCGCACCGCCAGGCACCACGCTGACGTGCGGCACGGTGAGCAAGGCGATGAACGGCAAGGCGATCAGGCGTCCCGCGCGCCGCGCCATCGACCCGAACCGCCGCAACCAGATCGACAGGAACATGCCCGTGGTGAACACCAAGGCTCCGATCCATGGCGTTTGACGAAGCAACAGGCCCACGCCCATCGCCGCGAAACCGACCAGCGGCAACGCCACCGCCGCTTCCAGCCGGCCACGCAGATCCTGATCCATATGGCTGCGTGACAGGGACAGGCACAGCACCACCGCCAGCACGGCAGGGCCGCCACCCGGCGCGATGCGTTGCGTGCAGTACAGCGTTGCTCGGCTGGCGGCGCATCAGTTGCACCGGCGCCGGGTCCGCAGCCTCGATCCAGTAGGCGAGGGTGTTGCCCAGGTCCATCAACGGGTCGCCCAGGGTGGTCAGCTCCCAGTCCAGCACGCCGATGATCTGCATCGGGTTGTGCGGGTCGAGGATCACGTTGTCGAAGCGGTAGTCGTTGTGCACGATGCTGGAGGTGGGATGATCGGCTGGCATCTTGTCGTCGAGCCAGGCGCGTACCGCCTCCCATTTTGGCGCATCGGGCGTCAGGGCTTTTTCATAGCGCTCGCCCCAGCCGCGAATCTGCCGCGCCACGTAGCCTTCGGGCTTGCCCAGGTCGGCCAGGCCGCAGGCGTGGTAGTCGACCTGGTGCAGTTCGACGAATTTGTCGATAAAGCTCTTGCACAAGGCCTCGGTGCGGGTGGCGTCCAGGCCCAGCTCAGCCGGCAGGTCGGAACGCAGGATGATGCCGTTGACGCGCTCCATCACATAGAACTCGGCGCCGATCACCGATTCATCGGTGCAGTGCACATAAGCCTTGGGGCAGTACGGGAAGCCATCTTTGAGCTGGTTGAGAATGCGGTATTCGCGGCCCATGTCGTGGGCAGACTTGGCCTTGTGACCAAACGGCGGGCGACGCAGCACAAATTCCTGGTCGGGGTATTCCAGCAGGTAAGTCAGGTTCGACGCGCCACCAGGGAACTGGCTGATTTTGACGGTACCGCTCAGGCCCGGAATATGAGCTTTGAGGTAGGGATCGATCAGGCTGGCATCAAGTTCTTCGCCTGGGCGAATCTGGGTCGATTGGTCGTTCAGCGCCATGCTTATCCCTTCTGCTTATTCTAAAGGCCTTGGACTATTTCCTAATCTAATGCGCACAGCCGCCCAGCGACAAGGCCGGGGCGGCTTAATAGGTTAGCGTGTTGAAGGGTGATCAGCGTGCCTGATCGGTCATTTTGCAGGCGCTGGCAAGGCCACCGGTGTAAGCACGGGACGGCCGGCAAAGTATTCCACCAGGTTATCAGCGACGCGCTGCACCGTGTCATGGGCCGCCTCCGGGGACAGGCCGGCCACGTGGGACGTCAGCACGGTATTGCTCAGGCGCTTGAGGGCATCGGGCACTGCAGGCTCATCGTCAAACACGTCCAGCGCGGCGCCGCCGATGCGGCGCTGCTCCAGCGCGGCGACCAGGTCGGCGGTCACCACTACGCTGCCGCGGCCGATGTTCACCAGATAGCCATTGGGCCCCAACGCATCCAGCGCATGTTTATCGATCAGATGGCGAGTGCCGGCCCCACCGGGCGTGGCCAGGATCAGGAAGTCCGAAGTGCGCGCCAGTTCGACGGCCGTTGAGCAGTAGGTGTAATCCACGTCATCGCGAGGTTGGCGGTTGTGATAGCTCACTTCCATGCCAAACCCGAGGGCGGCGCGCTTGGCGATTTCCATGCCCACGGCCCCCAGCCCGAGAATGCCCAGTTGTTTGCCGGCCAGGGAAGGGCGCATGACCTTCGGCCACTCGCTGCGGCGAACAGCGGCGTCGGTCTGAGGAATCCCGCGCACCAGTGACAACAGCAACGCCATGGCGTGATCAGCCACCGAGGGTGCGTTCACGCCGGCACCGTTAGTCACCACTATCCCGCGGTTGCTTGCCGCTTGCAGGTCCACATGTTCGTAGCCGGCGCCAATCACGCAGATGATCTCCAGTAATGGCAACGCGGCGATCTCTTCGGCATACAACCCAAGCGGCCCGCGGGTCAGCACGGCCTGAATCTGCCCCCCATGGGTCTTGATCGCTTGGGCGCGTTCAGTAGGCGTCGGCGCCAGGATCACATGAAAGTCGTTGCTCTCGATGATTTGCAGGTATTCGTTGATGGTTTCAACCAGGACCAGAACAGTGGTGGGCATCGCAAGGCTCTTCCTGAAGGGTTTGAGAGCATGAGTATGCGCCGAACCTACCCGTTATTGCGCTGACCTCCTGCAAGATTTCCGGATACGTCAAACCTGGCTGCGCAACCCAAACCCGCGCACCCAGGCTCCTTCGCTGTCGCGCCAGCTACTGAGTAGTCCCCGGTTGCCGTGCCTGGGCCCGCTCTCTTTGTGCGATCGGCATGAAATCGTAGGTCGGGAAGAATTCCGTCTTGTAGACACCCCACGCCGTGTTCTCGATGGCCAGGTTGACTTGAGCCAGGCGAGACGCCGGTAAACGCAGCACGATGACTTGCCCGATGCCCATGGTGATATTCCAACTGACGACTTCGACACCTTCCGGCGGGAAGACCTTGTGAAATTCCTGCTTGGCCAGTTGGGCTTTCAATTCGCCCAGCGGGCGTGATTGATCGTGTTTAAGAAACACGGTCAACATGACGGTGTTATCGGACGTGGCGGCGATGCTTTTGGTGGGCAGTGTCGTGTTGGCCTGTACCGTGGTTGCGCTGGGCAACAGTACGGCTACCAGCAGTGCAGGCATGAGTAGATATCTGAATGAAGCGTATGGATTCATCACAAGTGCCTCGTTTGTTATTGGTTTTTTATGGCTGGATATAAATGGGGTGTTTAACTAGTTTGACATCTGAGTCTTTATTGGTCCCGTGTAAGGCGCATGTACCACATAGATTCTAACGGGAGGGTTGGTCGCTACCATGTCGCGAGGGACTTCACGAGAATAGGTGAATTCGGTGTTGTCCAATTTTTCCAGCCTTCTGACGATGGTGCGATGCGGGCCAAGGTCGGGCACCAGGATGTGGGTCTGCTTGTCGCCAGTGACCAGGAAATAACCGCCCCCGCCATCAGGGTGTTTCGAGCGCCCTGTATCGGTGTAGAAAAATTCGTAACGATTGCGTTGCGGGTCCCACATTGAGATTCCGACCACGCCGGGGTATTTGGCCTTGACGTCGTTTTCTGGCTCGCCCTCTATATACACCTTGGTGGTCAGCCATTGAGGCGAAGAGGCCAGGGCACGAACATCAGCCTCAACCGGTTTCGCGTAACTTGACGGCGCGCCTAATAAACCCGCGAAAAACAGGCCGGTAAAAGCAAGGGTGAGTCTTCGCATTATCAAACTCCTTACTGGTTGGTTAAGTGTTGTTATCGTCTTTGTCGGTCAGTGCGCGAAGATATTAGTGTGTGAATTTGCGCGTGCTCAATAGCTATGTATGGTCCTGTAACAGTTGAGGGGTTGTATGACTAAGAATATGATTTTGAAGCGGGCTGCTTCCGAACTTGTTGTCGGACTCTTCTCGCAATAGGTGGCCTATTAAAACTTAGACGTAATGTTTGTACGACGTTTCAGCCATCCAAAACCTTCACGGGGGCGGCCACTTGACCAGCTGCTCCGCCTAACCATTCCTCAGCTAAGTCTTTGCTTCTCCAAGAGAATCCCGGACAATCCGGCCCTTGTTTCGGCCAGGGCGCTGCCTGTCAGGTTTTTCTGACTCGTGCTGGCCGTGTGAATGCGGAGATCCCACCGGATGAATGATCAGGCCAATAGCGTCGACGAACGCTATGCAACGACACCTGCAACGCTCACAAGCTGGAGCCGCCAGGACACTACCTGGATGCTCGGGCTATTCGGTACCGCCATTGGCGCCGGTACTTTGTTCCTGCCTATCAACGCGGGCCTGGGGGGCTTCTGGCCGCTGGTGATCCTGGCGTTGCTGGCCTTCCCGATGACGTTCTTTGCCCACCGTGGGCTGACCCGTTTCGTGCTGTCCGGCCGTGAAGGTTCCGACATTACCGACGTGGTTGAAGAGCATTTCGGTATCAAGGCCGGTGCACTGATCACCTTGTTGTACTTCTTTGCGATCTTCCCGATCCTGCTGATCTACAGCGTGGCGCTGACCAATACCGTCAGCAGCTTCATGGAGCACCAGCTGCATATCCTGCCGCCGCCCCGGGCCATCCTGGCGTTTGTGTTGATCTTGGGTCTGCTGGCCGTGGTGCGTTGCGGTGAGCAAGTGATCGTCAAGGCCATGAGCTTGATGGTGTACCCGTTTATTGTGGCCTTGCTGTTCCTGGCGGTGTACCTGGTACCGCACTGGAATGGCGGCATTCTCAGCACCGCCAGCGAAGTGCCGGCACCCTCGGCGCTGCTCAACACGCTGTGGCTGGCGATTCCGGTGATGGTGTTCTCGTTCAACCATTCACCGATCATCTCGGCCTTCGCGGTGGACCAGAAGCGCCAGTACGGCGCACACGCCGACGAGCGCAGCTCGCAGATCCTGTCCCGCGCGCACTTGCTGATGGTGGCGATGGTGCTGTTCTTCGTGTTCAGTTGCGTGCTGACCCTGTCGCCCGCGCAGTTGGCCGAAGCGAAAGCGCAGAACCTGTCGATCCTGTCGTACCTGGCCAACCACTTCGATAACCCGACGATTGCCTTTGCCGCGCCGTTGATTGCGTTCGTGGCGATTGCCAAGTCGTTCCTGGGCCACTACATCGGCGCCAGCGAGGGCCTCAAGGGCCTGGTGGTCAAGACTGGCCGCCGCCCGGCACCCAAGACCCTGGACCGCATGACCGCCGCCTTCATGTTGGTGGTGTGCTGGATCGTCGCCACGCTCAACCCGAGCATCCTTGGCATGATCGAGACCCTGGGCGGGCCGATCATCGCGTCGATACTGTTCCTGATGCCGATGTACGCGATCCGCAAGGTCCCGGCCATGGCCAAGTACCGGGGGCAGGCCTCGAATGTGTTCGTGACGCTGGTCGGTCTGGTGGCCATTTCCTCACTGATTTACTCGCTGATTCCCTGAGGCGTTCGCAGCCGATGCCCCGGCTTTAAGCACAGGTGGGGATCACCCATCGCTAGGCAACGGCCGACTCTGCGTGTAACGCGATTTGGCCGTTTTTCTGCCAGGCCGGAAAACTCAGCGCTACCACATGGTCTTTATTCACGCGTTGCGGAGAACCGAGGCGGCTCAACTGCACGCCATGCCTGAGAAAATAACGTTCCAGCGCGGGTGTGGTCACCGCCACTACCCGATTGGCGCCCTGGCTCCAGGCATGGTTCAGGCTGTTCCACCAGACGCGCATCGGTAAGGTGCCTTCCTCCAGGGCGCGCGCGGCAAAACGCGACACCTCCCAGGTGTCGCTGCTTCGCGGGGTTGGCTGGTCGCACAGAAAACCGAACACTTGCGCCAGCAGATAAGGTTGCGTGGTCGGCAAGAGCCGCGCGCAACCGCAGACTTGGTGCTCGGCATCCAGGGCGAGGATATGACGAGCATCCGCGTGGTCGAACTGGTCGAATTCGCGTTGGGGCCGGGCGTGCGTGGAATCCAGTTGCCAGCCCAATTGCTGGATGAAAACTTCGTGTCGGTAGCGGCCCAGGTCGTCCTCAAGCGTTGCAGACAGTTCATGGTGACGACGGGTGATGATGCTGATCATTGGATGTCCTTATCGCAATTGTCGGGCCCTAGATAAGGCCCTGTGCAGCGGCGTAGGCTGCCGCCAGTGTTTTGTTGCCAGCGCCGAATTTCTTCTGAATGGCTTTGAGGTGAAAGTTTACGGTGTTGACGGAAATAGTGAGGATCAGCGCAATTTCTCCTGAACTCTTGCCGTCGGCGGTCCACTGCAGGATCTCCCGCTCACGCCGGCTCAGGCAGACCGATTGGTGGGCGCGTTCGCTATCACCCAGGTCTGTCAGGCGCAGTGTCACCCGTTCAAGGATGCAGCGCAGGCGCACTTGAATCTCGTTGTTTTCAGCCTGCGAAATAATGTCTTGGCGCCGAGCCACGGACAGTACCCGCAGTGAACGGTCGTGGCTTCGAATCGGCAGTGTGGCGCCGATGCACAAGCCCCAGTCCCGAGCTTCCTGCCACAGCGTGCGGCTGTTATCAAACAGTGCGTCGTTCCATACCACCATCTCGGTAGAGCGCAAGCCACTAAGGATTGACGGATCGACAGCCGCGTAGTTTTGCTTCTCGTAATGTGCCAGCCAGCTTGCGGGGTAGGACCCGCATATCTCGGTTCTGGGGCGTGTAAAAGGGGTCAGGTGACGTACGCCATAGGCGTAGTACTCGAACCCCAGTTGCAACACTTCACGCTCCAGAAGCGCTAACACTTGAGTCTCATCCTGTTGCTTGCACATCTCGATGCGTAAGCAATCCCACCAACGAATGAGGTCGTTTTCCTTCTCCATGGACAGTCGCCTCGATTACTGCATTCTTGGCAATCTAGCCCACAAGCTATTTCTGTCAAACTTTGCCGAGGCTTCCCGACCGCTCTGGCACGGTGCTTACACTTGGACGTTCGTGGTTTATGAGGCCTGGCGCAGGCGAGGCATTGAATGCCGCGCGTGGCACTGCTCAATGGCGTTGACCGCTGTTTCACAAGAGGCAGCGTCGCAGGGCATCAGGCTGCTCGCTCGACGACAGGCCGTTTGCAGCCGGCTGTCGTGCAAGAGCGTTGTGATCGCATCGTCCAGGTCCTGTTTGTTTAACGGTAGGGCAAGGCGTATGCCGCATCCCATGCGCACCAGGCGTTCGGCGTTATCGAACTGGTCATGAGCGATAGGCAGCACAATCTGCGCAATGCCGGCCGCCAGCGCCTGGCTCATGGCGCCAATGCCGCCGGGGTGGACCAGACCGGCCGCGTGGGGCAACAGCGAACTCATCGGCAAAAACGGGCGCTGTATCACGGTGGGCGGCAGGTCCGTGAAGAGCGGTCGATCACCGGTCAGAAAAATGCCGCGGGCACCGACCCTGTGCAGCGCTGCCAGGGCGAAACGATAAAACTGCTGGTCAAAGTGCTCAGTGGAGCCTTGAGTGAAGACAATAGGGGGCGCTCCGGCAACCAGAAAGGCTCGTGTGGGCTCATCGAGCCCAGGGGCGCCACCGTCGAACAGAGGGAAACCGGCCATGTGCAAAGGCTGTGGCCAGTCTTTCTGTGCGGGGGCGAACCATTCGGGGAACAGGCATATCACCCCTTGGGGCGCATGCATCCATTGACTGAAGATGTTCTTCACCACGCCTGGTAGCCCATGTTTGTGGCGTAGTGCGTTGATTTGGGGAGCACAGGTACGGTCCAGGCTCAGGTATTCGATCCCGCGCCAGAGCAGCTTGCGCAGAGTCAATGGCAAGCGCCGCGACACATTGAAGGTGGGGTGCACGGGCGGCAAATGTGCAGAAAGCAACGTGGATGGCGACACTTGGACGGACAGATAAGGGATGCCGTATTTTTCATGGGCGATACGTGCCCCCAAGGCCCATAGTGAGCCGACAACCACCGTATCGTCGGTATTGTGAGTGGTTACATAGTCGTAGACGGGTTCCAGCAGGCCGGCGATGGCTTGCCACAATACGGCGAATGAGGTCTTCGGGTCCCACAATAGGGGATCGCCCATGGCGGCGCTGTAGGTCGCCTCATCGCATAACGGCACGAAGTTCAGCCC
>Ga0209435_100446_pt1 | contig 8366 bp, 10 predicted proteins | sample AraplaCL_Col_mLB_FD_184260 | JGI IMG/M metagenome (GOLD analysis project Ga0209435, IMG submission 184260) | Arabidopsis root microbial communities from the University of North Carolina, USA - plate scrape CL_Col_mLB (SPAdes) (version 2) | ecosystem: Host-associated > Plants > Roots > Unclassified... | reverse complement strand
TGGCCGGAAAGCCGCGGCGCGCCGAGTCCGCGATCTCCTTGTTGAACGCCAGATAGCTACCGCGCTGGCCAGTGAGTTGTTGAGCGACGAGCCGAAGCGTCGAAGTTTTACCTGCGCCCGCATACGCTTTGACCTTCAGATCGCCGCCGCCCTTTGCCGCTTCGACGACGGCTTCTTGTTCCGCCGTGGGTTTGTACGCCTTGGCCACCGATCGCTCTTTCAACGAAAAGAAGCAGTGTGCCGCAAGTTCGACCGACGGGTGCGGGTGCGGCCGCCGCGCGCGCGGCTGTTACTTGCGCGGGTCGGCGGTGAAGCGAGGCGGAAAGATGATGTGACCGAACTCGTCGCGCTCGATGGGCAGGTCCGGGCTGTCCAGCCTCTTCTCAACGTCCTCAACGTCAGGCAACGGCGGCCACGGCCACGCTTTTGCCGCCCATGACGGAATCTCGGCCCGACGAACGAAGCCGAACTCTTCCGGCTCATCCCATATTGAGGCGAAGGTCTCGTCGAGGATCTGCTGCAAATAGGCGACGTGCTCTAGGCGCATCGACCACCATGCGCCGCGAATGCGGTCTTCGCCGGCGATCACGGTGTGCGACTCCAGATCGAGCACGAACCGGTGCTTCATGTAGGGCTCGCTACTCCACAGCGATTCCCATTCTCCGACCGCATGTCGCTGCTTGGACGCTCCTAGTCCCATCCCCAATCGTGGCGCTCTTTCGCACGTAGAGCCAATCCGAGGATATCGGGTAAGCCGAATGACGACGCCCTTCGTTTTGCTGCGATGAACTGGTCAACGAGTGCCGGTTTTACCCTCAGCATGCACATCGCTTTGAGTTCGTCATAGTCGAAGAGATGCACCATCAAGGGTCGGTTCGCGACCAATGCGCTGATCTCGCGACAGCGAACTGCCTCGCGAGCGCTCGCCAATCCGTACTTTTGCCGCACCTGCTCATGGACGGCGCGACGCGCGTCGATGCGGTCTTCTTTCGTCGTGTACTGCTCGAATACGTCGAACTCGATGTCCAAAAGTGCGAGGTTAATCTCGTTTCCTGCTTCTATAAATCTCGGCGGCACAGCAGATCCCTTCTCCCTAAAACTGTTGGTCAACGGTAGATGACGTCATAGCGGCCGCGCCGCGAAATTCTTAAGGGTTTGCCGAAAAGCCCTTATCTGGACCGTCGTTCCAGACCCTTCAGCAGCCACGCGTCGACGGGGCGCGCGCTTGCTAGGTCCACGAAGATGGGCAGACTGCCGCCGACGATGTCGCGTGACTCTACGGAGACAACGGGGGGCTTCCATGGTTCGGCAGACGGCCGAGTGGTCGGCAGGTCAGCCGCATTAAAGTCGAGCGAGTATTCCGTGAAACTCCGGTCGGTCTCGACCACGACACGCGTGCGGTCCACGCGAATGCCCCGAAGGTCCTGGCCGACAATGCGGCCGATGACGACGTCGAGTTCTTGCTCTCGCGCGAGGCGAACGGTTCCTGCGTGGTGCTTACGATGCAGGTGGATCACAACAGCCGCTGTGGGTTTTTCTTCAAGTAGAACCAAGCGGTAAGTCGCGACGCGAGGCTCGCGTTTCTCATTCGCGTAGACGATGTCCCTGAATTGCCCTAGATACGCCATGCTCCCTCCGTTAGCTGCCGCGACACCATCGCCACGACTCACTACCGAGCCTACGGAACGGCCAGTGAAGTCAAGGGAAGCCGGCAAACCGATGAGCGTGCGACTTGGCGTCCATAATGCTGTCGAGCAGCCATATGCCGCCCTAATTTGACCGACAAAAAATGGACAGCAAACCGCCTAAGCCAGTAGTCAAGCGTGATCCCGAAGGGACTCGTCGCCGCATTCTCGAAGCGGCAAAAAGCCAGTTCGCCAAGTTCGGACTAGCCGGCGCGCGGACCGACGCAATCTCCGAAGTCGCGGGCTCCAACGAACGAATGCTCTACTACTACTTCGGCAGTAAGGAACTGCTGTATGTCGCTGTGCTGGAGGCCATGTACGCCGACTACGCGAAGAAGGAGAGCGAGCTGGACCTGAGCAGCCTGCAGCCTCGCGAGGCGATGGCAGCGCTCGCTACCTCCATCTGGGCGCATCTATGGGACAACCCCGAATGGATCGGGCTGATCAACAACGAGAACCTGCATCAGGGCCGGTACTTGAAGACTTCACAAAAACTCAGCGAGACGATCTCGCCAGTGGTTGAAGTCGTCAGGTCGATTCTTGCGCGCGGAGCCGATGCAGGACAGTTTCGTAGCGGAATCGATCCGCTGGAGTTTTATGTCACGCTAGTTGGGATGGGCTACTACATCGCTTCCAATCGCTTCACTATCAGCGCGTTCACGGGCCGCGACTATGCGCGCCAGTCTGATCGGGCGAAAATCTGCGAATTGCATTTGGAGATACTGGACGCCTATCTGCGTTCTACAACGTAGCCGCAGGACGCCGATTTGTACGAATCGGCACGGCTGCTGTCGACCCAATTCAGCCATCCGACATGCGCTTCTCTCGAGGCCGGCTTTCGAAGGTACAGCGGTAAGCGCTAATTTGAGCGCACCGGCGCGCGCATGAATTTCGCCGAGCGCCGCAAATCTGTTGGCGTGGAAGCGTGACGTTTGCGTGTGATTTTTTTCTTTGCTCAGCCGGCGTCGATCGGAACCTGAGACTGCATGAACCGAAATGGCAGTAGGTCGCTTATGTCGGCGTCTTGTGCTCGTTGAGGCAGTTGGGTCAGTACGTGAAGCAGGTACGCGTATGGCTCGACGTTGCACGCGCGGCATGTAAGCACGAGACTGTAGATGACGGCGCTGGCTTTTGCTCCGGCGACCGTGTCGCTGAAGAGCCAAACCTTTCTGCTGGTGGCAAACGGGCGAATGTCCCGTTCCGCGATGTTGTTGTCCACTGGGGCTTGCCCGTCGCCGACGTAACGGCTGAGATACTCCCATTGGTTAAGCGTGTAGTTGATCGCATCGCCCAGCGCGCTTTCGGGTGGCACTTGAGGTGCTTGCTCATCCAGCCAAGCTTTGAATGCCTCAAGCAGCGCAACGCTGTGCTGCTGTCGCAGTCGTAAGGTATAGCTAGCACGCGTTTCCCCGCTCGGAGGTTTCTCTCGCGCGAGTGCTTCGACGCGGTAAAGTCGCTGGAAGAATTCGAGTGCTTGCTGCGCGCGTTTGCCTAATTTCTTCTGCGTCTTCAGAGCATCTACGAATCCGCGTCGCGCATGAGCAAGGCAGCCGAAGTGGGTCACACCTTTGACTGTTCGCCAGGCGCTATAACCGTCGGACATCACCGCGCCTTTGTAGTCCGCAAGAAACGCCTGAGGGTATTGCTTGCCGCGTCCAGGTTGATAGTCGAACAACACAACAGGCTCTTCGCTATCCTGCCCGCTGCGGTACAGCCACATGTAAGACTGGCTTTGTGCGGCCTTACCCGGTTCCTTCAGCACCTGAACGGTCGTCTCGTCGCCATGAATCAGCGGCTGCGACAGCAACGTCTTGCGTAACTCCCGGTACAGGCGGTCGAGATGCAATTGCGTTGGCTTGATGACCCAGTGCCCCAGCGTGCCTCGGCCCACCGGAATGTTCGCACGCCCGAGCGCCTCTTCCATCCGATATAGCGGCGTGCCGTCGACGTATTTACTCGTCATCACCGTGGCGATCATGGCCGCGCTCGCCCGACTGCCTGGCAATGGTTGGGCCGGCATCGGCGCGGTAAGAATCGGCGTACGTTCAGCGACACGCTCGCAATGACGGCACGCATATTTGAAACGAACATGCTGCAGGACTGAAGCCTTCACTTCGATATGCAGTTGTTCGCTGATTTCTTCGCCCATACGATGCATTGCGTTGCTGCAGCAGGGGCAGATCTTCTGCTCCTCGGGCAAGTCGTACTCGATTCGCTGACGCGGAAGATCTGCAGGCAGAGGCTTGCGTCCTCGTTTGCGGCGAGCAGGCTCGGCCGCCTCCGGCAGACCTGTGTCTGGTAAGTCGAGTTCGTCTACGTCCTCATCAAGGTCCTCAATTGCGATCTGCTCGGCCTCGTCGAACACCCGATCTTGGAGCTTCTCGCTGCTTGGCGCGAAGCGCTTGTGTTGCGCGAGCCGGAATTGTTCCTCGAGATGGCGAACGCGTTCGCCCAACTGGCGGTTGCTGGCCTCGAGCTCGCGAATGTAAGCCTGCGCGGCAGGAGGCAATTGGGAGAATTCGCGTTCATCCATGGTACCCACGGTAGCGAAAGGCAACGCCCGATGGGTTTACGGAAATTTGTAACAGCTATTGGGACCGTCGCTTGGACGAGGCGCGCCGCATCAGCTCGTATGATGGTACTGCCGGGCCGGATGACGTCGTACAGCGTCGATGTCGATGCCGTCTAAAAGCCAATGCAGCTGCTCGGTCGTCAACTCGATCACGGGCTGCTTCCGGGATGGCCACACGAAATGGTCTGCCTCGAGGCGTTTCAACATCAGCCAGAAGCCCGAACGCTCGTACAACAAGAGCTTGACGCGGTTGCGCTTGCGATTATGGAACGCGAACACGGCGCGAGCGAAGGGGTCGAGCTGCATCGACTGCTCAACCAACGCCGTGAGGCTGTTGATTCCCGCCCTAAAGTCAATCGGTTCGCGATGCAAATAAACGCGGAGGTCGGAATCAAGGCGGAACATCAACGCTCTCCCAGCGCGGCGATCAAGGCCGTGACGAGCGGCGCATCGTGCCGTGAGCACTCAAGTTCGACTGTTACCCCGTTCGGGAGGTGCGCTGACAGGCGCGCCGTTGGTCGCGACGCAGTCGCAGGTTGCTTGGAACTCGATGACGCCGGCAACTTCGCGAGCTCGAGGGCGGGCTGCGTAGAGCCCGGTTCGATAGCAAGGACCGGGATGAAGGCCGCCGCTGACGGCTCAACCGTGTTTCGTGCTGCACGAGCAGAGTTTGCCTTCTCATGTAGCCTTATCCACTTGTGAAGCTGGTTTGCGTTTACCTGTGCCCTGAGTGCGAATCCGGCAATTGACGCCCCCGGTCGCAAGCACGCCTGAATCAGTCGGCGCTTGCCTTCAGGGTCGTACCTTCGTTTGCCGTTGGAGCATTCTCGGATGACTCGGAGTGGCAGAAAGTCAAACTCATCGTCGCTCATGGTCTGCGTCCGCAATGTGGGTTGCGGACGCAATCGTCGCTCTTAACGCCCCTCGAAGAAAGGTGTGCTCGTTTTAGCGCTTACGTACAGCGGACAATTGAACCCGCGCAAAACCAGCAACGATCGCCCGGCTTGCTCGACTCGCGCAAAGCGATCAGGAACTCGCCGCACACGAGGTGCCTCGGTCGGCGCGGGATTGAACGCGTCGACGCACCATCGTAACTACACAATGGGAACTGGCTGGCCATGGTTCACGCGGCCACGCGGGAGTTGTTAGCGGCTCATCGTGAGCTGGTCTATGTACTTCGCGACACCAGAAAACGCAAAGCGAAGGTCAGAAAGGATGTGACGTTTAATGCGATAAGCTGCCAGCGCAGTATCGGGGCGGCGCGTTCATCGGGGAGCACGGTAGCTGGGCCCGCTCGCCGCTGAGCGGTTATGTGGTCTCGTACATGTCCTTCCAGAATGGCAAGCCGGTCGGCGCGCCGAAGGATGTCGTGACGGGATTCGCGTCGTCGGATCAGAAGGGACGCGAGCCGGTGACATGGACTTGCGGCGGCCGTGATCTGCTGAGCTTGCACCATTTACCAGTCGTGCGGCGTCGCGATGTCGCGATAGTGCGCCTAGCGGCAGGTGAGATTATTCACGGCCTCATGATGAAACGCATAGCCGTGAACGTCGCCCGAGGCGCCTTCACATTGAATGCCGTGTCCACTGTAGGACATCGCTCGTGATCGTTCCGTCACGTTCGCCATCACATTCGGCGCGTCACACCGAGCAAAGAGTATGGTAGGCAATGGCGATCACAAGCCCCACCCGTTCGCTCAATGAGCTGGCGCAGGCGTGGCAGGCCGCGACTGGACAGTTTGCCGCAACACGACGTCCCGCTCGGGGTCAGGCATCGCAAGTATGGCGTGCATGGTCACCCGCATCGCCCAGCATGCGTCGACGGGAGGCACGCTTCGCGGATTGGCGGAAAAGGCCGAATAGCGCGCGACATTGCCGGGAGCATAGTCCAGCTCACGAAGCAGCGAGAGCTTGAGGCTTGTCTCCGCCTGCGCATATTGCTGCGGGCTCGGTGTGTCGAGCGTGGTCCCGGTTTGCGCCGCGCGAAGCGCTGCCAGCAGCATGCGGAAGTATCCGTCGATATCCGCGTCGGACATCGCGTCTAGCGAGACTCGATCAATCACCGCGTCCATCTCGTTTAGGCCGAAGCAGTCGGGAGGAACGAGGGTGTCAAGCACCTTGGCGATCAGCGCGACGTACTGCAGACGCAGTGCGGGCGCCATGCGTCCGAGTCCGTCGGCCAATGCCTCGGCGCGGGCGCCCGGGTTCAGCATGAGATCACTCTTGCGCTGGACGTTGCCGGCGACCGCCGGATCGCTGTTGATGCGCACGATCCACGCGAGAATCAGCTGCCCTTTTTCGGAAGCCGGATCAACGCCTTTCTCGACCAGCACTTCGTCATAGACAGACGACCTGGGATTCGACGTGGATGCCCCGGACTGAGCCATCGACGGCGCGACATAGCCCCAGAGTTCGTCGTACCGGAATGCGGCATTCGCCGCCGTTGCGCTGGCCAATGCAATAAGGCAGGCGGCCAGACCTGCAACCTTCGCTTTCATGTCTACCCCCCCGGGTCTCCTCAAACGCGTCTGCGCGCATGTCTTTATCAGGCTCTCACTATCACGATAGGTCAGCGCGCGCCATTGGCACAGCATTATCGAAGGTGGCGGGCTGGGAACAGTCCCTTCTAGTTGCCGCTTGCTCCTAAGGGACGCTGCTCAACAGCGTCATGTCAATGGCGTGGAAGATCGCGTGGGCGACGTGCCTCTAACCCTTCGCTCTCTGCGCCACATGCGCTATCCGGTCCCGCACGACCCCAATCGCCTGTTTCAGAGCATAGACATCCTGAAAATACCGATACGGAATCCGTATCCGGCTCGCGTTCGCGTCGATGCTCTCGATCTCGTCGCTCCATTGCGCAATCTGCGAGCGGGTCGGCTCGGTGCTGTTCCACACTTCATCTTCTAGTGCTTTGATCTCGCGATACCAGACCACGAGCCGTTTTCTGATCCGAGCTTCGAGCATGCGCGGCAATGCCTGAAGCAGACCGATGAGGAGCGCCGCGAACGGCACGAGGATCAACAGCCGTCGTTCGATCAGACTCGCGAGCCAGAACGGCAGATTGCGGTACAGGAACGGCTGGCCGGATTTGAAGTAGCGAACGCTCTCATCGGAGATCGGGAATTCTTCGGTGTTCGTGTTCGGAAACGTGCCAAGCGGCGTGAAGTAATCTTCATGACCGTGGACGATGCGCGCCGCGTCGAGCAGCAAATAGATGAGCGCTGGATGCATTGTGTCTTTCGATACGAGCAGCGCTGTTGCCGCGAGCAGCGTGACGTCGGTGCGCGGTAGGTCTTCGGCGACACTCGTAGATGCGCGCGGCAAGACGACTTTTGAAAGCGACGGGATTTTCTGAACCAGCGCATCGGCCTGCGAGAAACTCATCAACTTGAGACTGCTGTTCAGCAGCGTCTTCTGCATCTCGGCGTCCGGCCGCCCAATGAAGAAAGCAGCGTCGATTTGCCCGGTTTCGAGCCGCTGATAAGCCGCGGGCGCATCCATTTGCAGTAGTGTGGAATTCTGGCTCGTGACGCCGCTATAGCCGAGCAGCAACTGCGCGACGTTGAGCAGGCCACTGCCGGGCACGCCCATCGAAATTCTTTTGCCGCGCAATTGCGAGAGCTGATCGACCGCAGTCTCGCCACGATAGAACACCCAGATGGGTTCATACGACACAGCGGCAATCGTCTGCAGTTTGTCGGTCTCTTTCGGACTCACGGTTCCCGACTGGATGAAACCGACGTCGTAGACGCTCTTCGGCTCCCTCAATCGTTCGTAATTTTCCACCGAGCCGGAAGAACCGCGTATATCCAGCTTGATGCCCGCACGCTTTAAGATGGGCGCGTAGCGATCCGCAAAGCCGCGATAAATGCCGTTGTCCGCGCCACTGGTCATCACGATGGTGCGCTGGAAAGCGGGTTCGACCACGAGCATCATCAGCCAGCCGGAGGCGGCCGACAGAACGACCAGGCCGATGGCCAGCACGCGCCGCCTCGCCGGGGTGATGGGAGTTTTCTGGCTGCGTTGCAGCGCTGGATTGTGTCTGGGCATCATTGCCCGGCGTTCCAGGTTTCGCCGCAGCAGGGATCGCGGCGAAACCATGATCCGGTA
>Ga0209435_100439_pt1 | contig 8445 bp, 6 predicted proteins | sample AraplaCL_Col_mLB_FD_184260 | JGI IMG/M metagenome (GOLD analysis project Ga0209435, IMG submission 184260) | Arabidopsis root microbial communities from the University of North Carolina, USA - plate scrape CL_Col_mLB (SPAdes) (version 2) | ecosystem: Host-associated > Plants > Roots > Unclassified ... | reverse complement strand
CGATGACGTGCTCCTCGTTCCGGCCTACTCGGACATCCTCCCTAAAGATACTTCCCTTGCCACGCGTCTGACACGCAACATTCGCCTGAACATTCCGCTTATTTCCGCGGCAATGGACACCGTGACCGAAGCGCGCCTGGCAATTGCCATCGCACAGGAAGGCGGTATCGGTATCGTTCACAAGAACCTGACGCCGAAGGAGCAAGCGCGCGAGGTTTCCAAGGTCAAGCGTTTTGAATCCGGCGTGGTGCGCGATCCGATCACGATCCCCCCGACCATGAAGATCCGCGAAGTCATCGCCTTGTCCGAATTGCACGGCATCAGCGGCTTCCCGGTGGTTGAAGGCACCAGCCTGGTCGGCGTCATCACCAACCGCGACCTGCGCTTTGAAGAAGATCTGGACGCCGAAGTGCGCGCCAAGATGACGCCGCGCGACAAGCTGGTCTACGTCAAGGACGGCGCCGATCCGGAAGAAGCCAAGCGTCTGATGAACAAGCACCGCCTCGAGCGCGTCATGGTCATCAACGACAACTTCGAGCTGCGCGGCCTGATCACCGTCAAGGACATTCAAAAATCCACCGCTCATCCGTTCGCCAGCAAAGACAGCCAGGGCAAACTGCGGGTCGGCGCCGCCGTCGGCGTCGGTCCTGACAATGACGAACGCATCGAATTGCTGGTCGCCGCCGGCGTGGACGTGCTGGTGGTCGACACCGCCCACGGGCATTCGGCAGGCGTGTTGAACCGCGTCAAATGGGTCAAGACCCGTTTCCCGCACGTGGATGTCATCGGGGGCAACATCGCCACCGGCGCCGCTGCCAAGGCGCTGGTCGAGCACGGCGCGGATGCGGTCAAGGTCGGTATCGGTCCGGGCTCGATCTGCACCACCCGTATCGTGGCAGGCGTCGGCGTGCCGCAAATCTCCGCCATCGCCAACGTCGCAAAAGCACTCGAAGGCACCGGCGTGCCGGTCATCGCAGACGGCGGCATCCGCTTCTCGGGCGACGTTTCCAAGGCCTTGGCTGCAGGCGCCTCCAGCGTCATGATGGGCAGCATGTTCGCCGGCACCGAAGAAGCGCCGGGCGAAGTGATCCTGTTCCAGGGTCGCAGCTACAAGTCCTATCGCGGCATGGGCAGCGTCGGCGCGATGACTGACGGCTCTGCCGACCGCTACTTCCAGGACGGCGAAAACAACGCCGAAAAACTGGTGCCGGAAGGCATCGAAGGCCGCGTCGCCTACAAGGGCAGCGTGCTCGCGATCCTGTATCAACTGGTCGGCGGCGTGCGTTCTTCCATGGGCTACTGCGGTTGCGCCACCATCGATGAATTCCGCGAAAAGGCGGAATTCGTCGAGATCACTTCCGCGGGTATGCGCGAGTCGCATGTCCACGACGTGCAGATCACCAAGGAAGCTCCCAACTACCGCGCCGACTAAGCAAGGCAAGGATAGAGACAAAAGGCCGCGCTCCTTTTCGAGTTGCGGCCTTTTGACTTATTTTTGCCGCTGAAATAATTTCAAACTTGCCTACCTCCATTGCCATGCACTCAAAAATTCTGATCATCGATTTCGGTTCCCAGGTCACCCAGCTGATCGCGCGTCGCGTGCGCGAAGCTGGCGTGTTTTCCGAAGTCTTTCCTTATGACGTGAGCGACGAATTCGTCCGCAACTACGGTGCGTCCGGCGTGATCCTGTCGGGCGGTCCGAACAGCGTGACCGAAGGCGACACGCCGCGCGCACCGTTCGCGGTGTTCGAACTGGGCGTGCCGGTGCTGGGCATCTGCTACGGCATGCAGACCATGGCTGAGCAACTGGGCGGCAAGGTTGAAAACGGCAAGCTGCGCGAGTTCGGTTACGCCGAAGTGCGCGCCCACGGCCACACTGCGCTGCTGAAGGATATCGCCGACTTCACCACGGCCGAAGGCCATGGCATGTTGAAGGTCTGGATGAGCCACGGCGACAAGGTCAATGAAATGCCGCACGGCTTCAAGCTGATGGCCTCGACCGGCAACTGTCCGATTGCGGGGATGGCCGACGAAGACCGTCGTTTCTACGCCGTGCAATTCCACCCCGAGGTCACGCATACCGTGCAAGGCAAGGCGTTGCTGGGCCGCTTCGTGCACGACATCTGCGGCTGCAAATCGGACTGGAACATGCCCGACTACATCGCCGAGGCGGTCGCATCGATCCGCCAGCAAGTCGGCAGCGATGAAGTCATCCTCGGTTTGTCCGGCGGCGTCGACAGCAGCGTCGCCGCAGCGCTGATCCATCGCGCCATCGGCGATCAGCTGACCTGTGTGTTCGTCGACCACGGCCTGTTGCGCCTCGATGAAGGCAAGATGGTCATGGACATGTTCGGCAAGAACCTCGGCGTCAAGGTCATCCACGTCGATGCAACCGATCAGTTCATGGGTCACCTGGCCGGCGTGACCGATCCGGAAGCCAAGCGCAAGATCATCGGCCGCGAATTCGTCGAAGTCTTCCAGGCCGAATCCGGCAAGCTGAAGAACGCCAAGTGGCTGGCGCAAGGCACGATCTACCCCGACGTCATCGAAAGCGCCGGCAAGGGCAAGAAGGGCGCGCACACCATCAAGAGCCACCACAACGTCGGCGGCCTGCCCGAGACGCTGAATCTGAAGCTGCTGGAGCCGCTGCGCGAACTGTTCAAGGACGAAGTGCGTGAACTGGGCGTGGCGCTCGGCCTGCCGCACGAGATGGTGTACCGTCATCCGTTCCCGGGGCCGGGCCTGGGCGTACGCATCCTCGGCGAAGTGAAGAAGGAATTCGCCGACCTGCTGCGCCGCGCCGATGCGATCTTCATCGAAGAACTGCGCAACACCAAAGAAGCCGACGGTCAAAGCTGGTACGAAAAGACCAGCCAGGCGTTTGCCGTTTTCCTGCCGGTCAAATCGGTCGGCGTGATGGGCGACGGCCGCACCTACGAATACGTGGTGGCGCTGCGCGCCGTACAGACGCAAGACTTCATGACGGCGCATTGGGCGCATCTGCCGCACGAGCTGCTGGGCCGCGTGTCGAACCGCATCATCAACGAAGTGCGCGGCATCAACCGGGTGGTCTACGACATCTCGGGCAAGCCGCCGGCGACGATCGAGTGGGAGTGATTTGCCATTATATTAATATTGCATAGTCGCGCACTTGAAGGATTTAAGGCCCTGTTTTTACAGGGCCTTTTTCATATATTCCTCGTTCGCGAGCCGCTGATTTTTCCTCTCCCTTAGCCCGACAGCATTAAGATCATTATGTGGGCGTCAGCTCAACAACGAGTAGCCAAGGGCGTTAACATCAAACTTTCCAACAAACGCAAAAACTTGTTCAACGCAGCCCGGCACTGACCCGGCTTAACACGCGCCATCCTGCGGATGACTTCATTTCGCTGCGCAGCCATTTCAGTCGGCCGTGTCCTATGGGACAGAGCAGAACTGTTTGCTATCCGCCCGCGTGGCCGTTGCCACCGTGCGCGGCCATGAACATGGCGACGGCGGACCGGCAATAGGATTCGATTTCGTTGTCGTCCTCTGCTCTCGCCTCATCGAAGAGAGCGATTGTCAGGAGGTCGGATCCTTTGATAAGCGCGGCAAACAAGCGGGCGGACCGGAGAGGATCGGGCACGTTCAGAACCGCGTTCGCGTGCAACTGACGCAACAGGGCCTCGATCTGGGCAATAACATAGGCGGGACCGGCTTCGTAATGGAGCTTGCTTAACGACTTCTGATTCGTCTTGTCGGCCATGATCATGGCTTCGACACTGCGGACGTCCGGGCTCAACAACGTACGAAGCAGGGATGATCCCACCGTGATGAGCTGATCTTCGGCCGAACCGTCGACGCCTTCCATAAGGGCCTGTGGTGCAAACTGATGGCAGTGAGCAGCGATGGCTGCGCTGAACAGCGCCTCCTTGTTCTCGAAGTGCCGATAGATGCTTAGCTTGGATATCTTCGCCCGCTGGGCGACCTTGTCCATTGTCGTGGCTTGAAAACCCAATTCCACAAAGAGTTCGCTCGCGGCGTCGATTATCGTTTGACCAAGCGCCCCGTTGGCGGGCCGGCCGCGCCGCACCTGTTTTTTTTGGGTCACGTAAATTCCAGTACTTGACAGTATTTAAATTGTTGAATTATGATACCGTAAATTACTTTAAATGTGCAAACCAATAACCAGGTTTCAATCTGTTGTCCAAATCAAGTTTCCCCGGGGCCGGCCTGCGATATCCCCTCCATCCACAACACGGAGCCCATTACCATGAATGATGTCATCATCATCGGCGGCAGCTTTGCTGGCCTTGCCGCCGCCCTGCAACTCGGCCGTGCCCGCCGAAAGGTCACCGTTCTGGATACCGGCCTGCCGCGCAATCGCTTCGCCGGCCACTCGCATGGCCTGCTCGGCCACGATCACAAGCCGCCGCTGGACATCCTGGCCGAGGCGCGGCAGCAGCTGGCGCGTTATCCCGCGATCAGGCTGGTCAGTGCCCGGGCCGACAGCGTCTCCGGCGCCATCGACGATTTCTCCGTCCTCACTGGCGATGGCGAAAGCCTTGGGGCGCGCCGCCTGATCCTGAGCTATGGCGTCGCCGACCAGATGCCTGATGTTCCGGGATTTGCCGAAAGCTGGGGCACGTCCATCGTGCCTTGCCCCTATTGCGACGGCTTCGAAGTCGCCGGCCAGCATTGGGGTGTCGTCTGGTCCGGTCCGCAGTCGCACCAGTCCGTCAGGCTGTTCCGCGATTGGACCGATAAGTTGACTGTCTTCGCCGATGGTCACGACATTGCGCCCGATATCCGGGCCGATCTGGCACGCCGCAACATACCTGTTGTCGATGGCCGGATCGTCGAGGTCGCCCATCAAAAGGGCCATATCACCACCGTCAATCTCGATACTCGCCGCAATATCGCGGTCGACGTCCTGTTCGCCCATCCGCGCAACAAGCCGTCCGCAAGCCTGCATGAATCACTGGGCCTCGCTACGGTGGATACGCCCACCGGCGTCGTCCTCAAAGTCGACGAGCGCCGCCAAACCAGCATGCCCGGCATCTACGCCGCCGGCGATCTCACGACGCCTTTCTTGCCCTCGGTCACCCAGGCATCATCGCAGGGTGCGATGGCGGGTATCTTCGCCCAGCAGTCGATGCTGGTTTGAGAACACCGTTCCGCGACGAGCGAGCGCGTGTTGGACGTCGGTTGTGGCGCGGGCGCGTCGAGTCTTGTATATAGCCGTTCGATGCCAGCAACAAGGCCGTCTCGGCGACTTCCTCTTCCGTACCGAAGCGGCCAACAGGTATCAGTTCTTTCCTGATATTGGGGTTGACGGCAAGTGTGCCTGTCTCAATCAGCGCGGGCGATGGCGTTGGCGGTAACTCCACTCGGAATGAGGTGAGCCCTAGGTCCGAGTCCCGCGGCCGGCATTTTTGCTGACCGATCCAGCCCGGAATTTGGTGTGTATATGTGGCCGGCCAGAGTCCGCGCCGCTTCCTCGACGAGTGCCGCATTCTGAAGGGCAACCGTGTCCATCTCAGTGAGCGTGATGTGGCGTGTGATGCCGCTGAACTTTTCAGGCGATGCCGACTCGGCCGCATGCCATCGGCGCTATACCTGCCAGGCAGGGCTTGCCCATTTCTACAGGCGGTTGTTTTATGCGGCCGGCAGTTCTTTTGAGGACAAGTCTCCATTGGCTGCCGCACGGCGATGGCCACGGACCGAGGTTGGGGCAAAGCCAAAGCGCTCACGAAAGCGTACGGCGAACTGCGATGGCGTCTGATAGCCAACCGCGAGTGCGATCTGCGTGACCGGTTGTGCAGTCGATTGCAGGAGCTGTAGTGCGAAGGTCATGCGGGTATCGACGAGAATGGCGCTCAATGAAGTGCCTTCGTCTGCGAGTTTGCGCCGCAGCGTTGCTTCACTGATCGCGAACGCCGATGCTACTGCACTTGCGCTCCATTCTCGCGCTACCTCCAGGCCGATCACTCGCCGGATCTTGACCGCCAGCGTCAAATCCCGTGCCTGTTCGAATCTGCGGCCGTGCAGGCCGATCCATAGCAACAGTTCGGCGGCCCGGTGGCGCGCGATATCGATTGGCACGCGATCGTCTTCCACTGCGTCGGCCGCTTGGCGAAACGCCGCTGCGAATCCCGTCGGCACGCATGAAATTGGCAGTGCATTACGGATAACGGGTTGCCGGGAGTGTGCGTTGGCATGTGCCGCAATCAAACTCCCGTCCCAAGCCAGCCACCGGGCTCGGTAGGTTCCATCTTCTCCGATCCGGTTCCTGATATCGACCGACTGCCCGCCCGCCAGCGCTATTGCTTCCCCCACGCGAATCTCGCATGTTCCTCCCGGCCAATGCAACGATTTGACTCCTTGCTCAACCATGATCAGGACCGGGCCTTCTATGAACAGGCGCTTGAACTCCAGCTCCTGGTACTGCAGAACGCCGGCGGTCGCGCCGACTTTGGGGCGGAGGGAAATCCGGGGTTCGCTGCCGGCTGGGTACGCAATCATGGACAACTCACTGCAAAAATTAGTTATGTAACCGGCCCCGTTATGGCAAGCGATAGGCTCGCATAAGACTTGTCGTGTCACGCCGCCTTCTGTGCTATGTACAGAGTAGCTTAGTTTGCCAGCTGGCCGAAAGTGATTCCGTCGGTTTCCGCTCAATCTTTATCCCCATCCGATCAACCCGCGCCTTCCGCCATCCAGGCTGGCAGGCAGGTCGATCGGATCACCGGCGGTTACCTGGAAAACTTGGCGGTAAAACTCGCCTTGCCAAGCAGAGCGCTACCCACACCCTTGTTGAGTGCGAAGGAGTACAGGGCTGCGGTGCCCGTACGCGGCACACCGGCGGCACTGGTCAAGTCGTCCACTGCCAATGCATAAACGGTGAATACATATCGGTGGGGCTGGTCGCCGGCTGGTGGGCATGGGCCGCCGTAGTTGCCGTTACCTCCGGTCATGCCAGTGTCGAGCAGGTCGGTGGTGCCGCCGAAGGCTGGCGCCGGCAGACTGGCCGCACGGTTACCGGCACCTTGCGGCAGGCCAGTGGCGGATGCTGGAATGTTATACACGGCCCAATGCCAGAAACCACTGCCGGTTGGCGCGTCGAGGTCCAGTACTTGCAAGGCGAATGACCGCGTGCCGGCAGGAGCATTGCTCCACACTAGTGCGGGCGAGATATTGTCGCCTTTGCAACCGAATCCGTTGAGGAGATGGCGATTGGAGAACGTGCCTGACGCCAGATCGGGGCTGGATAGCGTAAAGGCTGGCACTTGGGCCTGGGCGGATCCACCGTAAGCAGTCAGCGCGGCACACGTGGAAATTGCAGTGCCGAGCACGGCAACAAGTATTTTGTTTGTTTTCATCTGGTCTTTCGCGATCAAAGTTGGAATGCGTCCCGATTTGCGCTTCAACCTTGCCAAGCCTGGCGTGCATCGAGACCATTTCAGAGTACCGGCACGGGGGCTGGCCCGCAGTCGCGGATCGAGCATCTTTTGTCGCGAAACGATCAAGTTGCAGAATGTGCGGGCCGATCGGTCAGTTACAGCGCTGGCTTTTCCAATGTCCAGCAGGAGATAATAGCGGCCACATCTTTTTAGCACCATTTTGGAATTCCCCCATGGAAATTAAAGTCAACTTCCTCGACAAGCTGCGTCTGGAAGCCAAGTTCGACGACTTCACCGTCATCGCCGACCAGCCTATCCGCTACAAGGGCGATGGCTCTGCGCCCGGACCCTTCGATTATTTTCTGGCCTCATCGGCCTTGTGCGCGGCTTATTTCGTCAAGTTGTACTGCAACACGCGCAACATCTCTACCGAAAATATCCGGCTGTCGCAGAACAACATTGTCGATCCGGAAAACCGTTACAAGCAGATATTCAAGATCCAGGTGGAGTTGCCGGCGGATATCGAAGAGAGCGACCGTCGCGGCATCCTGCGCTCCATCGAGCGCTGTACCGTAAAGAAGGTGGTGCAGGAAGGCCCCGACTTCATCATCGAAGAAGTGGAGAACCTGGACGCCGACGCGCAATCCTTGCTGACGCTGAAGCCGGCTGCCGACGCCAGCACCTTTATCCTTGGCAAGGATCTGCCGCTGGAGCAGACCATCGCCAACATGTCCGGCATTCTGGCGGACTTGGGCATCAAGATTGAAATCGCTTCGTGGCGCAATATCATTCCCAATGTGTGGTCCTTGCACATCCGCGATGCGCATTCGCCGATGTGTTTTACCAACGGCAAGGGCGCGACCAAGGAAAGTGCGTTGGCATCGGCCTTGGGCGAGTATATCGAGCGGCTCAACAACAACCATTTCTACGCCGGTGCGTTCTGGGGTGAAGACATCGCCGACGCGGCGTTTGTCCATTACCCGAACGAGCGCTGGTTCAAGCCCGGCCGCAAGGATGCGCTGCCGGCCGAAATCCTGGATGCGTACTGCCTGGAAATCTACAA
>Ga0209435_100387_pt1 | contig 9648 bp, 8 predicted proteins | sample AraplaCL_Col_mLB_FD_184260 | JGI IMG/M metagenome (GOLD analysis project Ga0209435, IMG submission 184260) | Arabidopsis root microbial communities from the University of North Carolina, USA - plate scrape CL_Col_mLB (SPAdes) (version 2) | ecosystem: Host-associated > Plants > Roots > Unclassified ... | reverse complement strand
CAGGAAGGTGTACTCGCGCACCAGGCGCGAGCCGCCGCCGCTCAACTCCAGCAACAAATCGACGAAGGGCTCGTTGATCGCCTGCGACGAGCTGATGCGGATCAGTTGCTTGCCCTGGCGTTGCTCAACCGAAAAGCGCAGCGACGACAGCACCGGATTGAAATCGATGTTGGCTTTCTTGAAAGCGTCCGCCGGTGCGAGTCGGGCGACCAGCGCGCCCTCTTCCTCTTTCGACACCGAGTTCAACTCGATTTCCGCGCGCAGCGGCTGCCCCAGCGACGAGAGCACCGTGAGCTTGCCCAGTCCGGCGGCATGCGCCGCCATAGGCAACGCCAATGCCAGGGTCACGGCGGCACTCAGTTTTTTCAGACGGGACAGCGCAAACTTGTTATCAGTGTATAGAGGCATGTTTGTATGGTTTTAGATAGACGTTCTACTAAAGAAGGCCTGAAGACCAAAATTTATTTCATCGATGACAATCAAAAAATCGACAACTCAATGAAAGCCCTCCAGTGCCATGAAGCAATGGATTTGCACATCCCTCATAGTAAGGGGCTTTAATGACCGGATTGTTGACAGTGATGAGATAAATTCTGATTTTCAACATATCATCAAGAACTTAGGCCTGCAAGTGTAACCAAGTTCTCAAGATGGTCAAAACCCGTCAACATTCCGATGAAGGAATGTTTGACGGGTTTGCGTTGCAAATTGACAACGGAAGGTCAGCCCTTCCGCGCAATTATTTGCCCAGAATGATGCGCAACATACGACGCAGCGGCTCTGCAGCTCCCCACAGCAACTGGTCGCCGATCACGAACGCGGAAATGTATTCCGGTCCCTGGTTCAGCTTGCGCACGCGGCCGACGCCGATTTCCAGGCTGCCGGTGATGGATGCCGGCGTCAGTTCCTTGACCGTGATGGCGCGATCGTTCGGCACCCATTTCACCCATGGGTTGCCCGCACGGATGATGGATTCGATGTCGGCCAGCGGCAGGTCGCGCTTGAGCTTGATGGTCAATGCCAGGCTATGGCAACGCATTGCGCCGATGCGCACGCACAGACCGTCGACAGGGATGATCTTCTCGTTGCCGAGGATCTTGTTGACTTCGGCCTGGCCCTTCCACTCTTCCTTCGATTGGCCGTTTTCCAGCTGCGCGTCGATCCATGGGATCAGGCCGCCCGCCAGCGGCGCGCCGAAGTACTCGGTCGGCACGTCTTCGCGGATGGTCTTGGCGACCTTGCGGTCGATGTCCAGAATCGCCGACGACGGCGTCGCCAGTTCATCGGACACGGCTGCGCCGATCACGCCCATGCCCTTCAACAGCTCGCGCATGTGGTTGGCGCCGCCGCCGGAAGCCGCCTGATAGGTCATGGAACTGACCCACTCGACCAGACCTTCCTTGAACAGGCCGCCCACGCCCATCAACAGGATGGAGTTGGTGCAGTTGCCGCCGATGTAGTTCTTGACGCCCTTGCCCAGCGCATCCTTGATGACGTTATCGTTGACCGGATCAAGCACGATCACGGCGTCGTCCTTCATGCGCAGAGTCGACGCCGCATCGATCCAGTAACCGCTCCAGCCCGCTGCGCGCAGCTTGGGGAAGATTTCGGTGGTGTAGTCGCCGCCCTGCGCGGTAATAATGATGTCGCATTTTTTCAGCTCGTCAATGCTGTTGGCGTCTTTCAGCGTCGTTGCCGTTTTGGCGAACGACGGTGCTTTACCGCCTGCATTCGAGGTCGAAAAAAATACCGGTTCGATGTGATCGAAATCACCCTCGTCCTGCATGCGTTGCATCAGGACCGAACCCACCATTCCACGCCAGCCAACCAAACCAACCAGTTTCATCATCTTTCCCTATTTAATGGACTTCCATGATTAATAAACAACGAACAACTACGTTAAAAAAACCACTACCTCGATCAGCCCAATGCCTTGACGACGGCGTCGCCCATTTCCCTGGTGCCGACCTTGGTGGTGCCCTCTTCATAAATATCGCCGGTGCGATAGCCTTGCGCAAGGACTTTCTTCACCGCCGCTTCAATGCGATCGGCCTGCTCAGCCTTGTTCAACGAGAAGCGCAGCATCATTGCCGCCGACAGAATCGTCGCCAGCGGATTGGCGATGCCCTTGCCGGCGATGTCGGGCGCCGAACCGTGCGACGGTTCGTACAAACCCTTGTTGTTGGCGTCCAGCGACGCCGACGGCAACATGCCGATCGATCCGGTCAGCATGGCTGCCGCATCCGACAAGATGTCGCCGAACATGTTGCCGGTGACGATGACGTCGAAGTTCTTCGGCGCCTTGACCAATTGCATTGCTGCATTGTCAACGTACATGTGCGTCAGTTCGACTTGCGGATATTCCTTGTGCACGTCGGTGACGATGTCTTTCCAGAACTGGAAGGTTTCCAGCACGTTGGCCTTGTCGACGCTGCACAAACGCTTGCCGCGCTTGGCCGCAGCCTGGAAGGCAACGTGGGCGATGCGGCGGATTTCCGGTTCGCTGTAGCGCATGGTGTCGAAGCCTTCGCGCGCACCCTTGAACGGACCGTCCGGGGCTTCGCGCATGCCGCGCGGCTGGCCGAAATAGATGTCGCCGTTCAGCTCGCGCACGATCAGGATGTCCAGGCCGGCCACCAGTTCAGGCTTCAGCGACGATGCGCCGGTCAGTTCCGGATAGCAGATGGCAGGACGGAAATTGGCGAACAGCTGCAGGTGCTTGCGCAGGCCGAGAATCGCCTGCTCGGGACGCAGCGGGCGATCCAGCGTATCGTACTTCCAGTCGCCGACGGCGCCGAACAGGATCGCATCGGCTTCCTTGGCCAGCTTCAGCGTGTCGTCCGGCAGCGGATGGCCGTGCGCTTCATAGCCTGCGCCGCCGACCGGCGCGGTTTCCATTTCAAATTTTTCGCCCAGCGTATCGAGCACGCGCACTGCTTGTTCAATGATTTCTGGACCGATGCCATCGCCCGGCAAAATTGCAATCTTCATGTCGTCGTCTTCTAGTCTTGGAAAATAATAGCGCCGGCTGCCGCACCTGCTCCGGTCTTTGCGACCGTGCAATGCGGCATCCGGCTAATCAGAAACTTCAGAAACCTGCGGCGGATCTGTTTCTCAGATGGTATTGGCCAGCCAAGGTTGATCGTACAGGTGACGCTCTTCAAAGGCGCGGATTTTGTCCGCCTGGCGCAATGTCAGACCGATGTCGTCCAGGCCGTTGAGCAAGCAATATTTACGGAATTCACCGACCTCAAACGGATAAGTCTGACTACCGTTGGCGGTAGTAATGATCTGTTTTTCCAGATCAATGATCAGGCGGAAGCCCGGGAATGCCTTCACTTCATCGAACAGATGGTCGATCTGCTGTTCCGACAGCACGATCGGCAGCAAGCCGTTCTTGAAGCAGTTGTTAAAGAAAATATCGGCAAAACTCGGCGCAATCACTGCGCGGAAGCCATATTGATCCAACGCCCACGGCGCATGTTCGCGCGAAGAACCGCAACCGAAATTCTTGCGCGCCATCAGAATCGACGCACCTTGATAGCGCGGCTGATTCAGCACGAAATCCGGGTTCAGCGGACGCTTGGAGTTGTCCATGCCCGGCTCGCCGTGATCGAGGTAACGCCATTCGTCGAACAGGTTGGGGCCGAAGCCGCTGCGCTTGATCGATTTCAGGAATTGCTTGGGGATGATCGCGTCGGTATCGACGTTGGCGCGGTCAAGCGGAGCAACCAGACCATCATGGACAATAAATTTATTCATGGCACTTTTATCGACGACGGACCGCCACACCGTGCGGCAATCCGGATCAGCCGATTTCTTTTATCTCTTCAACAAACGAATCAGCAGCAGCGATGCAAGCGCACCGGCCGCCGCCACCACTACCTTATTACTTCTTGCTCGCGTCCTGCATCTTTTCACCAACTTTAGCGACATCCTCGCCGAAACCGTGGACGGTGTTACACGCAGCCAGCGTCAAGATCGAAACGGCCAACAAAACCAAAGCGATTATTTTTTTCATGATTTCACCGAGATAGTTTTACAAAGAACGAATATCAACGAAATGTCCTGCGATGCCCGCTGCCGCTGCCATCGCCGGGCTCACCAGATGCGTGCGGCCGCCGGCGCCCTGGCGTCCTTCGAAGTTGCGGTTGGAGGTCGACGCGCAACGCTCGCCCGGCTCCAGACGGTCGGCGTTCATCGCCAGACACATCGAGCAGCCCGGCTCGCGCCATTCAAAACCGGCATCGCGGAAAATCTTGTCCAGGCCTTCGCGTTCGGCTTGTTCCTTGACCAGGCCGGAGCCCGGCACCACCATCGCCAGCTTGACGTTGGAAGCACGGAACTTGCCGCGCACCACCGCCGCCGCTTCGCGCAAATCTTCGATGCGCGAGTTGGTGCAGGAGCCGATGAACACCTTGTCGATGCGAATATCTTCGATCGGGGTATTGGGCTTCAACGCCATGTAAGCCAGCGCCTTTTCCATGCCGTCGCGCTTGGTGGCATCTTTTTCCTTGTCCGGATCCGGCACGCGGCTATCGATCGCGACCACCATTTCCGGCGAGGTGCCCCAAGTCACTTGCGGCTTGATGTCGGCGGCGTTCAAGGTCACGACCATGTCGAACTTGGCGCCCGGATCGGAATGCAGCGTGCGCCAGTAAGTCACGGCGCGCTCCCAATGCGGACCCGACGGTGCGAACGGCCGGCCCTTCAGGTAATTGATCGTGGTGTCGTCAACGGCAACCATGCCGGCGCGCGCGCCTGCTTCGATGGCCATGTTGCAGACCGTCATGCGGCCCTCCATGGTCAGCGAGCGCATGGTCGAGCCGGCAAATTCGATGGCGTAGCCGGTGCCGCCGGCGGTGCCGATCTTGCCGATCACGGCCAGGACGATGTCCTTTGCGGTCACGCCGCTCGGCAAGGCGCCGTCGACCTGCACCAGCATGGACTTGGATTTTTTCGCGAGCAGCGTTTGCGTGGCCAGCACGTGTTCGACTTCGGAGGTGCCGATGCCGTGCGCCAGACAGGCGAACGCGCCGTGCGTGGACGTGTGCGAGTCGCCGCATACCACGGTCATGCCCGGCAGCGTGGCGCCTTGCTCGGGTCCGATGACGTGGACGATGCCCTGGCGCTTGTCGTTCATGCCGAAATAGGTCAGGCCGTATTCCTTGGCGTTGGCGTCCAGCGTTTCCACCTGCAGGCGGGAAATCGGATCGGCGATGCCGTTGGCGCGATTGGTGGTCGGCACGTTGTGGTCGGCCACCACCAGGTTGGCGGCATTGCGCCATGGCTGGCGGCCTGCCAGTTTGAGGCCTTCGAATGCTTGCGGGCTGGTCACTTCATGCAACAGGTGACGGTCGATATACAAAATGGCCGTTCCGTCTTGTTCGGTGTGAACAACGTGAGATTCCCAAAGTTTGTCGTAAAGCGTCTTGAGCATGATGATGCGGGCGTGTAAAAGCTACGCAAGTCGTTGAAATGAGCCTTTGATTATGCCATAAACGCGCCTTTCCCGAGGCGCGAATGTGGTTATGGCCATGCTTTTAAGGCAACGCCGCGCAACGCTTTGCGGCCGATGGCGTTCAACGCGTCTTCTTGCTTTGTTCGTAGAGCGGCATCACGCGTTGCGAATACACCGTGAGATCGCTGATGCGGTCTTCGCGCGAGGGATGGGTGGACATGAACTTCATCGGTTCGCTGCCGCCGATCTGCGCCATTTTTTGCCACAGGGAAATGGCGGCGCGCGGGTCGTAACCGGCACGGGCGGCCAACTCCACGCCGATGCGGTCGGCTTCGGTCTCGTGCGTGCGTGAATTCGGCAATCCGACCAGGCCCATATAGGCGTATTGCGCGCCCTGTTGTCCCAGCTCGCCGACGCCCAGGATCGAGGATCCAATCGAAATCAACGACCCCGTCACCGCTTGCTCGGACGCGCGCTCACGGGCATGTTCGCGCAAGGCGTGGGCGATCTCGTGCCCCATGACGGCTGCCAGCTCGTCGTCGGTGATTTTCAGTTTTTCAATCAGGCCGGTATAGACCGCGATTTTGCCGCCAGGCATGCACCAGGCGTTGGCTTCGGGAGAGGTGATGACATTGACTTCCCACTTCCACTTGACGGCATCAGGGCGGAAAGCCGCGGTTTGCGGGATCAGGCGATCGGCGATCGCGCGCACGCGGCGCAACTGGGCGGCATTCTGGTTCAGCGCGCCTTTCTTCCTTTGCTCGTCGAGCACCTGCGCATATTCCTTGACGGCGGCGGCATCGATCTCTTGCGAAGACAACATCATGCTTTGCTGGCGGGTGATGCCGACGGCTCCACCCTGCGTGGTTTGCACGCTTTCGCAGGCGGTCAGCGCCAAGGCCGCCGCGATCAGAAAAAAACGGGAAAGAAATTGTTGTGAACGCTGTGCTCGATACGCCATGCTGTCTCCGTCGTCAAAGATGAAAATACGCGGGAGAAACGCTTGCGACCATCCTTGCAAAAATGCCGCGCGATTGTCAGCAATTCTCATTGTAGAGGCGGCGTTCCCCCGAATGTTGCAGGCCATTCGACCTGCACACGACGGCTCAGTTCTGCAGCAGGTTCAAAAATCGGCAATCTCGTTTTATTTCTGCGCAGCGATCTGCGGCGTCGCTACCCTGACGTCGCCGCACTGCGCGCGATGACGCAAGGCATGATCCATCAACACCAGCGCCAGCATGGCTTCGGCGATGGGCGTGGCGCGAATGCCGACGCAAGGGTCGTGACGGCCATGCGTCTCCACTTCGGTCGGCTGTCCGGCTTTATCGATAGACGGACGCGGCGAACGAATGCTCGACGTCGGTTTGATGGCGATCGAGGCGGTGATGTCCTGACCGGTCGAAATGCCGCCCAGAATGCCGCCGGCGTTGTTGCCGACGAAACCGTCCGGCGTCAGTGCATCGCCATGCTCGGTGCCCTTTTGCGCCACCGACTTGAAACCGGCGCCGATTTCGACGCCCTTGACGGCGTTGATGCCCATCAGTGCATAAGCGATTTCCGCGTCGAGCTTGTCGTAAATGGGTTCGCCCAGACCGACCGGCACGTTTTGCGCCACGACATCGATGCGCGCGCCGCAAGAATCGCCGGCCTTGCGCAGCGCGTCCATGTACTCTTCAAGCTCGGGAACGATGGTGGCGTTGGCGGCGAAGAAAGGATTTTCACGCACGTGATCCCACGATTCAAACGGGATCGCGATGTCGCCGAGCTGGCTCATGCAGCCCTTGAAGGTGGTGCCGTATTGTTCGAACAGCCACTTCTTGGCCACCGCCGCCGCGCCGACCACCGGCGCCGTCAGCCGCGCCGAAGAACGCCCGCCGCCGCGCGGATCGCGGATGCCGTATTTGTGCCAGTAGGTGTAGTCGGCATGACCGGGGCGGAAGGTCTCGAGCAGATTGCCGTAGTCCTTGCTGCGCTGGTCCTGGTTGCGGATCAGCAGCGCGATCGGCGTACCCGTTGTCTTGCCTTCGAACACGCCGGAGAGGATTTCCACGGTGTCAGGTTCCTGGCGCTGCGTCACGTGCCGCGAGGTGCCGGGCTTGCGGCGATCCAGTTCAGGCTGGATGTCGGCTTCGGACAATGTCATTCCCGGCGGACAGCCGTCGATCACGCAGCCGATGGCGGGGCCATGGGATTCGCCGAAGGTGGTAACGGTAAACAGCGTGCCGAGGGTATTGCCGGACATAACGAAGCTCTGCTTTGAATGATCTGAAAATGTGATTTTACCAGTGTAGGACTTATTTCCATTCACCACGCAACTCGCTCACGCGTTGTTGCAAGTATTCCGGCGTCGCCTGCTGCGCCGGAATCGGCTCGCCCACCGCCAGCTCCAGCTTCGAAAACAGGCCGCGCTTGAACGAGCGATGGAAGGGATTGCCGCTGCCGCGCGTGAGCATGCTGCCCCACAATCCGCGCAAGGCCAGCGGAAACACCTGCACCGGGCTGCGGTCGAGGATTTTCTTGACGCCGCCCTTGAACTCGTTGATCTCGCCGTTGCTGGTCAGCTTGCCTTCCGGGAAGATGCACACCAGATCGCCCTCGTGCAGCGCCTGCGCGATATCGACATAGGCTTTTTCCATCAGCCACGGATCTTCCTTCGCCGGCGCGATGGGAATCGCCTTGGCGGTGCGGAAGATCCACGACAGCACCGGCGTCCTGAAGATGCGATGATCCATGACGAAACGGATCGGACGCGGGCTGGCGGCCATGATCACGATGGCGTCGACATAGCTGACGTGGTTGCACACCAGCACCGCGGCGCCATGCTTGGGAATCAGCTCGGCATTGACGGTGCGCACGCGATGGATGGTGTGGATCAGCATCCACGCCAGAAAGCGCATCAGGAATTCCGGCACCAGCGAGAAGATGTAGGTCGCCACGATGGCGTTCAGGATCGCCGTGATCAGGAAGATCTGCGGAATCGTGAAACCCGAACGCAGCAGGACCATCGCCAGCAAGGCCGCTATCACCATGAACAACGAGTTCATGATGTTCATCCCCGCGATGGTGCGCGAAACATGTTGCGGATCGCAGCGCGTCTGGATCAATGCGAACAGCGGCACGATGTACAGCCCGCCGAACACGCCGATCATCAGGCAGTCGAACAGAATGCGCAGGCTGCCGTGCTGGGCGACAAAGCCGCTCATGTCGACGGCGGCCGTGGCGCCATAGCTGACGCTGGCGAAATACAGTTCCAGCCCGAACACCGACAGGCCGATGGCGCCGAAAGGCACCAGGCCGATTTCCACCTTGTGACCGGACAGGCGCTCGCACAGCAGCGAACCGACGCCGATCCCCACCGAAAACACCATCAGCAGCAACACGAAAACGCCATGGTCGCCGTGCAGGTAGTTTTTGGCGTACAGCGGAAATTGCGCCAGCACGATGGCGCCGTAAAACCAGAACCACGAATTGCCGAGTATCGAGAGGAAAACGGGACGATTGCGGCGCGAGAAGCCCAGGTTGCGCACCATTTCCGAGAACGGATTCCAGTTGATTTTCAGGTCCGGCGCAGGCGCAGGGGACAGCGGGATCGCCAGGCTGGCCACCCAGCCGAGGATGGCGAAGCCGATGGTCACGAACGCAATGATCTCCAACCCAAATGGTTTCTGCACGACCAGCACGGCACCCACCACCTCGCCCAGCAGAATGCCGACGAAAGTGCCCATTTCGATGACGCCGTTGCCGCCGACCAGTTCCTGCGGTTTCAGCTGCTGCGGCAGATAGGCGTACTTGACCGGGCCGAAGATCGTCGAATGCACGCCCATGCCCGCCACCGCCACCACCAGCAGCCACAGGTGATGGGTCATCCAGCCGTAGGCCGCGATGCCCATGATGACGATTTCCAGCAGCTTGACGTAGCGCGCCAGCCGGCCCTTTTCCATCTTGTCGGCCAGTTGTCCCGCCGTTGCCGAGAACAGGAAGAACGGCAGGATGAACAAACCCGGAATCAGGTTGTTGAGCAGGCCGGTATCCAGCGTGGTCCAGCTCAGTGCGTCGTAGGTGAGGATCGTCAGCAACGCCGTCTTGAAAACGTTGTCATTGAGCGCGCCGAGGAACTGGGTCCAGAAAAAAGGAGCGAAACGACGCTGGCCGAGCAGGGAAAACTGATTGGATTGACTCATGAAATT
>Ga0209435_100386_pt1 | contig 9657 bp, 10 predicted proteins | sample AraplaCL_Col_mLB_FD_184260 | JGI IMG/M metagenome (GOLD analysis project Ga0209435, IMG submission 184260) | Arabidopsis root microbial communities from the University of North Carolina, USA - plate scrape CL_Col_mLB (SPAdes) (version 2) | ecosystem: Host-associated > Plants > Roots > Unclassified... | reverse complement strand
TGCCGCTTTCATGCTGCTGTCTCCACGATGGCCAACCAAGACCATCCCCGATGGGATGGCCATGGGGTCCAATCAATCCATTTCGGGACCGTCTTCCTCTAAGCCGATGTACCTTTCAGTCATCATGTCTGTCAGAAGCTGTTTTTCAGCCGGGTCAGTCATCCGCGATACCAGGTCGTTCATCAACGCGACCTCGCCTTGGATATTGATATCGTCCGCGTTGATCACCGCCATTTCTTGATCAATACGAACCATGAGGCCCTCCAGACTGATGACCTGGGAGGGCTCGAACGGGTTCTGAATAGTCGGGCTGGTCGGGTGTTCGGGGTTGCTCACCAGCGGCAGACCCAAAGAGGCCGGTTGGGCCCTATGGGTGAGGCTCAACGGCTCTACCACACGCTCGACCATAGGCGTGGCATTTGCCCCAGTCGGGCCATCTTTCACTGCCGTCTCCAGCTCGACAGTCCATTCGCGGCGATAACCAGGCTTTTCAACCACACTGCCGTCTGCCTGGGGCAATTGCAGCGTGACCGGCACCGTGCCCTTGTCCTCGATCCGCACGCGTTCACCCTGTTTAAGCTGTACCTGCTGCATGGCATCAGCCAGACCAGCGCCCCACAACATTCTATTGCCCGCGTCAGTTTTCACGGTGACAAAGTAGCTGGGCTCCTTATCCGGCTTGTTCTGATAGGGCGCTGCGCCGTGGTCAAGAAGTTCGCCTTGGATGACTTTCCGGTCGCTGACTGGCTTGGCCACATCCGGCTTGTCGTTTGTGGCCAATGACGCAGCGTGCTTCCTGCGCTCAATGTCATCACCAACGGCACAACAAAGTCTGTCGTTTCGTCCAGGGACTGAATCGACTCGGGCGAGTTTTGTGACCTCGCATCTACGACAACGCAGCAATGGAGAGTTGGAACCACAGTCTGAAGGTCGAGGCCATCCATGGTGAACACTTCGCCACACGGGAGCAGGCCAAGGCTCATGTGTTTGACTACATCGAGGTTGACTACAATCGGATCCGGCTGCACTCGACCCTAGGCTATCTCAGCCCAGAGCTGGCCAATGTCGCTTAGATAAGTGTCCGTAAATCAGGGGCAAGATCAGGTGAAGTGATGCAAGAAGCCATGGCCTGGTAGCTACTGCCCCGACTTCAATTCAATAACCGTGTTGCACTCAGCTCCAGCATCCGCCCCCCCTGTTCTGGCGAATGAATTTTCTGTAATGTAATGCGAACTTTCCGTGCTTTAATGTGTTTTTAGTTAGTCTCCGGCGACTTATTTTTTATCTAGTGAATAACATCTTATAGTTCAGCCCCTTCCTGCCTACAAGTACAGGGTTACTAGAAGATCGACTCTGGTATTATAACGCCTACCACTTGAGTCCCGTAAATAACTGCGCATACGAGAGGCAGTGTGTTTGCCGCCGGTAGTATCCAGCCTCTCACGTAGATGATGAGCCATAGCCCTCCATCGGTGGATTTCGGTTCATTGTCGCCGAAAAGCAGGATGGCGGTAAGCTTAATATGATTTGGGGACTCCAATAGAGCGTAAAGGTCAATAATGAAAGATTCAACAGGTTTAATACTTTTTTCTAAGCGGTGACTTCAGGAAACTGATAGTCGCTACTGTATACTGCGTCGGGCGCAGATAAATTTACGCCATCAAACTTTGTACTGGATGTACTTTGTATGAAGTCGATGCAAGGGAGGGAAATTATGCTCTGGTGCTACAGCAAGAAATTTATGGAGGAGCTAGTTGCAGCGGCTACAATCAGTGCAAAGGTATAGATCTCTTTTTAAAGCTATTATCCTTGCAATGGTGATATTTGACGATTAAGGAGCATGCGGTGATTGAAGAGATTATTTCGGCGCTTGCTGGATCTATAGTATTTGTTATAAGTCAGAACTACTATTCTTCCAAAAAAGCTATCGCTGCTTTTGGCTCGTCCTTTTTGATGGGAGTTGCCTCGGGTGAGTCTAGTACCGTATTCCTGTCTTCTTACTTTGGTGGCGGGAAACATATTTCTATAGAAACAAGTGCTTTTCTTACTAGCGCATTTATTGTTCCTGTAAGCCGTGCACTATACAGAAGGCTTAAGTTGTAGTTAGGGAGTATTATACATCGTCGAAGGAGCCGCTGACGTCACAGAATAATTGCAATGTTCGAATCGAGAGAGAGCCACCGGTAGAATCCGCCACTCACACCAAAAGGGTTCAAGCTCGGATGATTGCCTCTACGTTCAGCTGATCAGTGCTTAGCCAATTAAGTTCCGAACTCGGCTCCAAGGCATTCGGGTAATCAATTGGCAGATCACTGGGCAGGTTGTGTATACGTTGACGGGACAACTACAAAGGACGCAAAACTATGAGCGCATCGCACACAGGAGCAATGTGTGGGTCTGTATTTCCGCTATATTTTTAAGCCCGCGCGACACGGTAAAAAAAGCAGTTGCACAGTTATGAGGATCTTGATCTATCAGAAATACAACTCTGCGGCTTACTTACACCTCGCGTGATTCGTTTTATTGGCTTTTGCAGTTTATCGGTCCAGATTTTATAGATTGCATTGTTAATGCGCTGCATGTGCAAAAATTATTTTACGGAGAGATCGAAATTTGAAAATCAGTGAACAGGGCGTCAATCTAATTAAGCGATACGAGGGCTTTAGAGCCAAAGCTTATCAGTGCTCTGCCGGTGTCTGGACTATTGGCTATGGAAGTACTTCTAATGTATATCCTGAGCTTACTATTACCGAGCAACAAGCTGGTGAGCGTCTTCGTAACGATATTGAACACGCTGAACTGGTGGTTAATCTCCGAGTTATTGTTCTGCTTAATCAGTGTCAGTTTGATTCGCTTGTTTCATTTGTATTTAATATCGGAAAAACCGGGTTTGAAAAATCCGAAATGTTAGCCTGCCTTAATGCTGGCGATTATCTTAATGCAGCTAATCAATTTTTAAGGTGGAACAAAGTTGGCGGTAACGTTGTTTACGGACTTGTTAAGCGCCGAGAGGAAGAAAAGAGAATGTTTGAAAAAGAAACTAATATATGACGTTATTGCGGATGTTTCCGAATATTATTATACTAATAATATTGGTAGGGCTGGGGGGAGCGGCTTATTGCTATTACGGGCAGGCTTCATCTTGGCGCAAGAAAGCTCATGCAGCGGAGAACCTTTTTAGACAACAGACTATAAGCTTACAACAAGCTAACCAGCGACAAAAAACACTGGCGGATTTGGATACTCAACTAACGGAAAAACTAGTCCATGCTGAAAAAGAAAGCACAATTCTGCGCGCTCAACTTGCTTCTGGTGCTCGTCGGATGTACATCCAAGCAAATCACACCTTGCGCAGTGGCAGTGATGTCACCTCCGCCTGCCGCATGGGCGATGCTAGCACCGTCGAACTCTCTGGAAAAACTGGACACGATCTTCTCTCTATCCGAGAAGGAATAATACGTGATAGAAAAAAAATAAAGTATCTGCAAGAGTATATTCGTATTGGCTGTATGCGTGAGGCACATTGAGTTATGCGGTATTTATGTGCCTGCGCATCGCGCCAATGTTAAACAAAAAAGACAGCAATCCAGGAGCTCTGATTCATGATCACTCCATCTGAAGAAAGCTATATACAGGCAGAAGCAATTCGAAGCTATATTGACAGAAAACTGTCTTGTATTGGAAAGCTTGAATATTTATTTATGATCATTAATAAAAAAAATTTTCAAGATTGCTTACCGCTTCTTCGTATCCGGAAGAATGGTCCGCAGAATACGAAAAGATGGAGCGTCATCTTATAGATCCCATTGTACGTATGGCTTTAAAACGAGTATCACCTTTCAAGTGGGAGGATGACATCGCATTGTTAGCGGAATTACAATGCAGTAAAATTTTCTCCTGCTCTGGGAGAGGTGAAATTGTAAATGGTGTAACTTTTGTACTTCATGATGGAATGTATAATATAAGCTTATTATCGATTCTATTTGAGCGAAATTTTCAGGCAGAACTCGAAGGCAAAGTGATGTCTAATAGATGCTGTTTGCAAATGCTACTCATTGATATTGATGAGCACGTTAAACGAATTGCTCAGTCGAAAAACTTACGCTCAAATTTGCTAGAAGATAAGGGGTTTTATTTAACTCCGCGAGAAGAAGAGGTTCTGTATTGGGCTGGCATGGGAAAAACATATGCGGAAATCTCGATAATTGCGAATATAGCTGTCAGGACTGTTAAGTTTCATATGGGGAATGTTGTCGAGAAGTTAGGAGTTGTAAACTCCCGGCAGGCAATTCGCTTAAGTTCCGAGTTGAATCTTGTCGCGCACTATAAAAACAGGTAGCCCAGAGACCCATCCGATCAATCGCGACCAGTTCTGAATTCATATAATGAATGCATTGTTGATATGACAGATAGTCATGAATAATGAGCTTGCATTTTTCACAAAAGGGGGGCTCATAGAAGCTGAGTGCAACACCTAATCTTTCCGGTACGGTGTTGTTCTTAAAGCCCACCTACCGCAAGGTAACGCCTTGGTTTATCGTGGCATTTCCGGTGAGCAGCCAGATAGTGCATCCAGAGGACGGATGCCGTTAAGCATCAGGCGATCATTGCCTCGCGGGCGCCCGGTACGGCGGGTTTCGGGAAGAAATCTGCAACCAAATCCCATGCGGCATCGGGGATTTCGTAACGCTTTGCCATACGGGCCTCCAGTATGTTCCGCATGGTACCTATTTTACTCGTTCAGACCTTTCGTACAGAACCTAGAAACCGGCAATGATTCGTTCCGCATCAAACAGCGCAAAAAACAGATGGAAAACGCGTAGCCAACTGGAAAGTTTTGGACGCTGTTACCTAGAAACTATTGGGCGCTGATTGGCACTGCCCATCCTATAAGACAGTGCTTACTTGGCTGTAAGTACAGGGTCATTAAGTATCTTAACTTAGTTATGATGCGAAAAACATGAAAATTGCCATCTAATGCCCTAGAACTGAAGCATAGTCTGACAGAGGGCGTACCAGCATTAAGTGTAGCTCTCGTAAACGGCTGTAATATTTACCAGACTTAGGGAGACGCTGTTTAATTCAGTTTTTCGGCATTGAGCTACGCTGGAGCCTTGATTTATCATGGGTGCCCGAGCGATTCCTGAATTAATCAGCGTCTCCTTAGGAAATTCTGAAAAAGCCCAATTCTCGGTAAGTCATCGGTCTGGAGGCCGCGTATTACCTAGGCATAATTTTTGGAGGCGGGGCTTTTTCAGATCCCCCTTAGGAGACCGCCGTCATGATGCGCCCCGATGCCAAAGTTGAAAAATGTATCTCTATCCCAAGCCCGTCGACTTTCTAAAATCCATCGACGGCCTTACTAGTCTAGTTGAGTTTTATAACACAGACGTGTTGTTTGATCCGGTGTTTTTCGTTTTTTCAATAAGATCTCGGCGGTATCAAGGACCAAGTGCAACCCTGATGTAAGGTGTTGCCATGCCAACGAAAGTACCCCCATTCGGCACTGAGGAGCGCGTCGCCATCATGGTGATGCAGCTTCAATAACTCACTCAAAAAATTCAACGGCATCCGTTACCTACCTGAAATGCACATGGAGTAGTTATTTTGAAAAAAACACCAACTTTCCAACGCAACGACAGTAAGATTGTTATGGGCTTTTGGCACAATTGGGCTCCACAACCAGGCCAGGGCTATAAAAGGGGGCGCTTTGCGGAAATGGAGCTGTCCAGTATCCCTCTTCAATATAATGTTATTGTAGTTGCTTTTATGAAGGTCTTGGAAAGCCGCGATCGGATACCTGACTTCAAACCATATTGTGGCACTGCAGCGGAATTTCGTCAGCAGATCGACTTAGTCCACGCTCAAGGGCGAAAAGTTTTGATCTCCCTCGGGGGGGCGGACGCACATATTGAGCTAACCTACGGCGACGAAAAAGCATTTGCCAATCGTATCATCGATCTGACCGATCAGTACGATTTCGACGGTTTGGATATTGACCTAGAACAGGCTGCAATTACAGCGGCAAACAACCAACACGTAATTCCTGCCGCATTAAAAACTGTCAAAGACCACTATCGCACTCTGGGAAAAAACTTCACGATTAGTATGGCGCCGGAATTCCCATACTTGGTGCAAGGCCGTGAATATAACGCATACATTGATGGATTGGAGGGATATTACGACTTTATCGCTCCACAGTTTTATAATCAAGGCGGCGATGGCGTTTACGTAGAAGAGATAGGTTGGCTCGCACAAAACAACGATCAACAAAAAGAAAACTTCATTTACTACTTGACCGAAAGCTTAGTAACCGGCACCCGTGGTTTTATAAAAATCCCTCACAACAAGTTTATTATAGGTTTGCCCTCGAATAATGATGCAGCTGCCACGGGCTACGTGATCGATCCGGACAGTGTGTATAACGCGCTGGCGCGTCTCAAAACAGCAGGCTTGGATATCCTAGGTTTAATGACTTGGTCAGTGAACTGGGACGCTGGCGTCAGCAGCAACGGCGACGCCTATGCTTGGGAATTTATCAACCGATACGGCTATCTCGCCGGAAATGGCACGGAACCAGAACCGGAGCCAGAGCCAGAGTTCCCTCAATGGGCTACCGATACGCGCTATAAGGATAATGACACCGTGCACTGGGCCGATTCGGTATGGGAATGCCTGACAGTTCACTACTCAAATATCTACTGGCTTCCAAACCTGGCAACCTCCCTGTGGCGAAGAGTTGTTAAGCATAAAAAAGGCGGTACACATATGACTGAACGTAATTCGAATATTATCAGCACCAGCAAGTCCGGCCCCCAACTTCGCCATGGCCATGTCCCTTCTCCAGCCTCTCGTGCTTATTTTGCATGGCTCGATGGCAAAATTGACAACGGCATGTTGAACCAGCGTGAATGCGGGAAATTTTTCCCTGCTCAAATGAGCGGGTTGACCGACAGTGTTGCTCCAGAGGACGTCACTAACTTTCTCCCCCCACCAGACGGTAAAATTGCAAGCGCCAATCAAGGAAATGGCAATTTTCTGGACGACGTTGGCACGCATTGGAAAAAACACAGTGTTACGTCTTCCGAGGTGTTGAAGTTTACGTGGCACTATACCGCGCTCCATGCGACCCGCCGCTGGAATTACTTTATCACCCGCCCGAACTGGAACCCGAACCTACCGCTTAGCCGCGCTCAGTTTGAAGATAAACCCTTCTATAAAGTGGAACTGACCGAACAGCCCTATTGGAGTCATGGGGCGGCTCTTACCCCACCGCAACCTACCGAACATAACGTCATGCTGCCACAGCGTTCGGGGTATCATGTGATGCTCGCAGTCTGGGAGGTGGCCAACACCGGAAACGCCTTCTACCATGTCATTGACTTAGATTTCTCAGGTAATGACTCAGACAATGACAACCCGGATGAAATCACGCCAATTGCTCCGGACGGGCTACGCGCTGGCAAGGTTACTACCAATAGCATCACGCTAACATGGAGCGCGCCTGCAACCCCTACTTTCCTCTACCGCTTGTACCGAGACGGTACTCTAATCGGCCAATGTTCAGAACTAACGCTTACTGACAGTAAACTGAGTGAAAACACTACTTATCGCTATGCTGTAAGCTCCGTTAACGCAGAGGGTAAAGAGTCTGCACCAAGCCAGACGATAACAGCCAAAACTAACGCGATGATAGTCCCAGGCTCCCCCCCCCTTGCTCCGTCTGGCCTGCATGATATGGGGGTCACTGCCGATACCGTTAATTTAATGTGGCGCGCGCCCATCGGTGGTGCCGACATTTCTGGTTATGTTATCTACCGCGACGGTGATGAAATTGCTCGTACCGGCATTGCTCAAATGACCTATGTCGACACCGGCCTTAAATCAAAAACCGACTATCGCTACTTTGTAGCCGCATTTGATGCGAAAGGGCAACTGTCAGTTCCATCCAATGTCCACTCAGCGACCACACTGGATAAAGAGGACAGCGGGGACAACGAAAATACCCCTTACCCGAAGTGGGCCCAGGGCAACTACTACCCAACGGGCGTCAAAGTCAGCCATAACGGTAAAAAGTGGATTTGCCTACAGGCTCATACCGCCCATGTGAAAGAGTGGGCGCCAGGTGTGGCTGAAAGCCTATGGCGCATTACCAGCTAAGTGCGGGTGGTGTTTTTTGGCTATGCCGGCAACTCTCAGATTACTTGCCTGCAGTTAATGGCCAAGAAAATCGCCGTGGCTCAAAGCACATCGGGAGATATGCCAGATTCTGATCTCGACTCGCTGAACCAAGATGGGGATTTAGTTAAAATGACACTTGCAAGGCAACTCATTGCTTCATAGTTTGACGGCCACCTTCGGGTGGCCATTTTTTTGATAACGATCCCAATTTACCAGAGTTTTGAGGCAATGGTCTCATTGAGTGCGATCCATAAACCCCACATTCCAAGCGAATAGTTGACGGCTGATTCAGTGGTCGCGGTGTGTAGGCAGGCAACATGTGCAGTCACCGGTTGAAGGGACGTACGCCTCATCATGATCGATTATCGCAGTCATGACAAAGCAACCCTCTCTCTCCTCTACGGACAATGCTACGGAGGAGGCGTCCAGGAACATGTCGCTCAGGTCCATGGGCTCAAAACCGATGTCATCGTAGCTGACACGGTTGGCAGCAGCCCGCTGAATTCGGGTGTGTTTGGCTTTGACTTTGGCGCGCTGGGCGCGTCTTTGCTGTTTATTGAGTGAGGCCATCGGGACAGCTCCTTGCGCCGGTAGGGCTCATGGGGTTTTCCTGATGCTACCCGATTTTGAACTCGCATGATTTGCAGCCGCAGGCTGCCCTGTTCGCGCGAGCCCTAGGGCTAGACAGCTAAAACGATTAATCAGGGATTTCCCGTAGCTACCTACCGTTCGTCCGAGCGAGGGGGTCAAAGCAATGAGCGCATCCGTCATTGAAACCGTGTCAATCGGGCCTAAGGTAGGGGCATACACCCACAGCGGTTCGAGGATGTCATGACCCAAGCTTTGATCTTTGATGCGATACGCACGCCCCGGGGCAAAGGCAAGGCCGATGGTGCCTTGCACAGCGTCAAACCGGTGAACCTGGTGGCCGGCTTGCTCACGGCGCTGGCACAACGCAGCGACCTCGACACCCGCCAAGTGGATGACATTGTCCTCGGCTGCGTCACGCCGGTGGGCGACCAGGGCGCCGACATCGCCAAGACCGCCGCCCTGGTGGCGGACTGGGACATCAGCGTCGCCGGCGTCCAGGTCAATCGCTTCTGCGCCTCGGGGCTGGAAGCAGTCAACCTGGGGGCAATGAAAGTGCGTTCCGGCTTCGAAGACCTGGTGGTGGTGGGTGGCGTCGAATCCATGTCCCGCGTGCCCATGGGCAGCGATGGCGGCGCCTGGGTGCTCGACCCGCAAACCAATATGCACAGCCACTTCACCCCTCAAGGTATTGACGCTGACCTGATTGCCACGCTGGAAGGGTTCTTATTATTATCTGACTGAATCTCATTCACGATTGGTTGGAGTTTTATATGTCTCGCCTAGCTGAATTTCGTCAACTGGAAAAGCACCTTGCTGAGCAATTGGCTGCCCTTGAAGCCATGAAAGGCGATGAAGGATTGAAAAAAGAGGTGGAGTTTGAGACCA
>Ga0209435_100311_pt1 | contig 11702 bp, 6 predicted proteins | sample AraplaCL_Col_mLB_FD_184260 | JGI IMG/M metagenome (GOLD analysis project Ga0209435, IMG submission 184260) | Arabidopsis root microbial communities from the University of North Carolina, USA - plate scrape CL_Col_mLB (SPAdes) (version 2) | ecosystem: Host-associated > Plants > Roots > Unclassified... | reverse complement strand
GTCACCTGTGTGGTTCTGGACTTCTGCGTGCAGATGAATATGGTCCTCGGCCAGCGCGCCATCTACGCCCTCGATGCCAACAGCCGCAGCCGCCTGAACGCGCTGTACATGACCAGCATTTTTATCGGCGGTGCGTTCGGTTCAGCGATTGCCAGCAGCGTGTATGAACATGGCGGCTGGTTGGCCGTCATGCTGGTGGGCAGTGCATTTGCGCTGGTTGCGTTGTTGCGTTTCATGAGCGTTGCACGTAAAGCCGCGTTGGCCACCGTCCAAGCATCCTGACGAGCCCGTGCGCCACTTCAAAACGCACAAAAGGGCGGGACTTAATCAACACGTGAGTAAGTCCCGCCCCCGCCTTGCTTCCAGCAGTGGCGCCCGTCAAAGGCGCGCGATCAAGGCATTAGAGATAACTGCCCTCTTTGATGTTGAGCCCGATGACATCTTCTGGACTGATCATTCGGGTGCTTTTGATCAGGAAGTCGGTCTTGCCATCGCCATCCAGGTCGACCGCCAGCAAGTAACGTCCCGTTTGCGGATTAAACTTGATGATGGTGTCGCCTGCCGCCCCCGTATAGTTCTCGACGAAGTTCAACGCTACCTTGCCGTCGAGCACCATTTGCGACAGGTCGATCTTGTCCTGCCCCGTGTTGAAGTCCAACAACAAGTCGGCATTGGCACGGGTTGAATCGCTAAAGGCGTTGAACTTGAAGGTGTTCCAACCGCCGCCGCCCACCAACGTATCGGCCCCCGCGCCACCGGTGAGCACATTATCCGCACTGTTACCGATGATGCGATCGTTACCATGGCCCCCCACAGCATTTTCGATCACCGTCTTCTCGCCGATCCTGACGTTTTCCTTCATCCCCCCCACGCTGGAAAACGAACCACCGCGCAAGTTGATGATTTGATCCTGCTTGAAGCCAGAGAAATCAAAGGTATCGTTCCCACGCTCATCCCATACGTTGAAGTCTGGCTTATCAGCCGCGGACGTCAGGGTCGTTTCCGCCTTGCCAGTATTCGAGTTGAATCCATAGGTGGTGTCATCGGTTCTGGTGTCACGGGGTTGCTTGGGTTTATCAACGACTGGCAGGGTGTCGACGTTGAGCTTGGGCTTATCAACGACTGGCAGGGTGTCGACGTTGGGCTTGGGCTTATCAACGACTGACATGGTGTCGATGTTGGGCTTGGGCTTATCAACGACTGGCAGGGTGTCGATGTTGGGCTTGGGCTTATCAACGACTGGCAGGGTGCCGACGTTGGGCTTGGCCTTATCAACGACTGGCAGGGTGCCGACGTTGGGCTTGGCCTTATCAACGACTGACATGGTGTCGATGTTGGGCTTGGGCTTATCAACGACTGGCAGGGTGCCGACGTTGGGCTTGGCCTTATCAACGACTGGCAGGGTGCCGACGTTGGGCTTGGGCTTATCAACGACTGGCAGGGTGTCGACGTTGGGCTTGGACTTATCAACGACTGGCAGGGTGCCGACGTTGGGCTTGGGCTTATCAACGACTGGCAGGGTGTCGACGTTGGGCTTGGGCTTATCAACGACTGGCAGGGTGTCGACGCTGGGTTTGGGCTTATCAACGACTGGCAGGGTGTCGACGCTGGGTTTGGGCTTACCACCGACTGGCGTGGTGTCGATGTTGGGCTTGGGCCTATCACTTACTGGCGTGGTGTAGCCACTTGGCCGAGGCTGATCGGCTATCGGCTTGGTACCGCCGTTTGGCCGGGGCTGATCGGCTGCCGGCTTGGTACCGCCGTTTGGCTGAGACTGATCTGTTGCCCCCTTGGTACCGCCGTTTGGCTGGGGCTGATCGGCTGCCGGCTTGGTACCGCCGTTTGGCCGGGGCTCAGGAGTGGGTTTGGTATTTTCCTCTGCCATCGGATAGCAACGGGCCGTCACCACGTTGCCGGAATGGATGTCTCCAAGTCGAAGCAGCCCCGAGTTTAGACTCAATCCATACATTCGCTGCTGATGAGTGCGTGCCCCTATCAGCGGAGCAGAAAGATTAAGCAATTGAGAGTTTGTTGAGGCTTGTTTGTCGGCTGCTAAGTTCGCGTCGCGATGAAGGAAACTGGCAGCCTCACTTTCAGCTGGATTGCCAGAACGTAGCACCTGAGACGGCTGAGGGGCCGCGTTCGGTGTGGGCACATAATAATTTGCAGCGGGTGTATTTGCATTGATCATAATCACGTTTCTCAGTTAGTTAAAAACAACAACACAACACTTCACACGTAAGTCACCGGTGAATTCCTAGACATCCAGCTTCATTAATAGCCATTCAAATCTTTAAGTCGATCAATCTCCCCTTCCGAGCCGCTACGGCCAGTCCGTGCATAACCGCCCACCCATTCAACCATTCACAACCCAAGAAAATTAATTACCCGACAAACCAATCTTTATATAAGTATCACAGCACCCGCTTTACTGACGAACATCAAGCCATTGCTGATTGTTTGCACTTATACACTGCGTAATACATGATTTGATTTTGCAACAGACTCGATTTAAATCGAGCAATCAGCGCGACTTTTTTACTTATAAAAGCAGCACGCTACTTGAACGTATTCAGCGTGCGGCTGCCGGTGAATGGCGCCCGTTCCAAGACCGCGCTGAATACGCCGACTGATCGTTTCGACTGGCAGCTCTCGGCTCGCAAGGATCCGGTTGCCGATCACAGGGATCTGGACGAGGCGTCGGCTCGCGGGTCACCGGCCATGGCCGGGGCTCACGCGGGTTCGGGCGCGGCATGGGCTCACACGGGGCCGGACGTGGTGTCGGCTCGCGGGGCTCAGGCCGTGGCCTGGGGTCACGCGGGGACGGGCGCGGCATGGGCTCACACGGGTCTGGACGTGGTGTCGGCTCGCGGGTCTCCGGGCGTGGCCGGGGGTCACGCGGCTTCGGGCGCGGCGTTGGCTCACACGGGTCTGGACGTGGTGTCGGCTCGCGGGTCTCCGGGCGTGGCCGGGGGTCACGCGGCTTCGGGCGTGGCGTTGGCTCCCACGGGTCTGGACGTGGCGTCGGTTCGCGGGTCTCCGGGCGTGGCCAAGGGTCACGCGGGTGCGGGCGTGGCGTGGGCTTCCACGGGGCTGGACGTGGCGTCGGCTCGCGGGTCTCCGGGCGTGGCCGAGGGTCACGCGGCTTCGGGCGTGGCGTTGGCTCCCACGGGTCTGGACGTGGCGTCGGCTCGCGGGTCTCAGGCCGTGGCCTGGGTTCACGCGGGGACGGGCGCGGCTTTGGCTCACACAGGTCTGGACGTGGCGTCGGCTCACAAGGCTCTGGCCGTGGCTTCGGCTCACAGCGGTCCGGACTTGGCTTCGGCTCACAAGGCTCTGGCCGTGGCTTCGGCTCACAGCGGTCCGGACTTGGCTTCGGCTCACAAGGCTCTGGCTGTGGCTTCGGCTCACAGCGGTCCGGACTTGGCTTCGGCTCACAAGGCTCTGGCTGTGGCTTCGGCTCACAGCGGTCTGGACTTGGCCTGGGCTCCTCAGGCTTTGGCTCCTTCGGTTTGGGCTCAGGCTTGGTTTTGGGCTCCTCGAATTGAGGCCGCGGCGCAGGCTTGGGGTCTTTCGGTTCAGGGTTTGGCGTAGGGGTATCGCCGTGCGCCACGACATCACCCGCGTTTATCCGGCCGATGCTTTTTACGAACAGGTCAGCCTTGCCGTTGCCCGTCAGGTCCAGGGCCAGACTTCCCTCATTACTGCCCTCGCTGTAACTCATCACAGCCTGGCCGGGTTGACCCGTTAAGCGATCAACGAATTTAAGCGCACTGAGATTGGCCCTTTTCAAAACCCCGGAGACGTCAATTTTGTCTGCACCACTTTCAAAATCCAGAATTACATCGGGGTTATCCGGCGTGGAATCATTGGCATGGTCATAGACAAAAGTGTCTGCCCCCCCACCCCCTGACAACCGGTCTGCTCCACCGCCCCCTTTGAGACGATTGGCGACCTGGTTACCTATGAGAGCGTCATCTCCCTTGCCGCCCACCGCGTTTTCCAGTGTGACGCCCTTGGCTATGGAGACATTACCCTTCAACGCACCGACATCCGAAAAAGACTCGGCATTGAGATTGATTTTCTGAGGCTGTGAATACCCAGAGAAATCCAACGTGTCTTTCCCACCACCATCCCACACACAAAAAATAGGGTTGTCATTTGTCGACTTCAAACTAAGCGCTTCACGGTTCGTATTGGAATTAAACCCATAGGTTGTATCGGTATTGCGCGTATTGGTATTCGGCCCATACAGTTTCTGGACAGCCGAGATGTCATCCATCATCGGCGCAGAAGGGTTCAACAATTTGAAGTCGTGGCCTGGCTGGTTTTTTTCTGAATAGTAACTCATCACCGAACGCGCTCGAGTATCCCCTGCATAGACTGCGTCACGCCCATAGTTACCAAAACCATCATAACGCCCCGGGTGTTCCAGGCCGATTGAATGACCTATTTCATGGATAAGCACCCCGCGAAAATAATGACCCAGTGAAGGGTTCGCCCCCGCATTCGCCGTTCCAATATTTACGAAGGTTCGAGTCATGAACTTATCAGGCAGTGAGGCCACTCCCCCCGGGGTTCCGGGCATTTCACTGATATCAACATGACCGTCTGAATGTTGCGGTTTTTCAGTAAATGTAACGTTAGCGACATCCTGCCAGGATTGCAGTGCCTGCCTGACCTGCTCTGCCTGCTGCGGGGTAAAGCCCTTGGAGACGCGAACGGACAAGGTAATTTTGCCGTCACCATTATTATCATGAACCTTGAAACCGTTGCGGGTGATGTGTTTTCCCGCCTGTTCCGTAGTAAACACCGGCTTTTTACTATTGCGTGTATAGGCCCCGGCAGGGCTTTCTGGGCTGATACTGCTATTAAGAGCTGGTTCCTTGGGTATAACAATATTAGGTGTGGATGGTCCTGGCACTCTCATAAACCAACGTCCTCATAAAAATCAGACTCGAGGCTGTAACATCAGCACGTTCGAGATACCGATTCCCGCCCACCAAGAGCAGCAGTAGTTATCGGCACAGCGTTAAATTCGCACACTCCCTTGCCGTACACCAGCGGTGAAATAATTCAACTCGACACACTCTAAAATTTAAAAACACTTTAATCTTATACTTGAAAACTTCCGAAACCCCAGAACAGATAGCACTTTAACCGCAAACATGATAACTCTTTGTTTTGCATGAACATTAAACCTCACAAACACACTTTACATAATTTTTATTGCAAAGCGTTATTCACAATCAGACAACACCCCAATCGCCCAAAAACCTATACCCGACTGGCAACTTTTAACCCGTCCTACACAACAACCCAATGCACAGACGAATAGCAGAGTTCGTATTGAAAGAAAAAACCTGCAGTGCTCATACAACGGCTTTAGTCTGGCCGAGGACGGTCATTGAATGTACTGCAACAACCGATCCGGCTGACGCTCCAAAACTGAAACATGAAAACACACTGCAATACGGCCAGTGTGTGCCTCAACGGGAGTGTTCGACGGTTGAGCAGAGCCTTGCAGGCGCCCTATGAAGCGACGAAGCAGAACGATCACCGAGCGCTGATAGCCCGCTGCAAAGGACACGGCTGAAGGGAGAAAACGTACGGCAGGCAGGCTTGAACGCGGTGATGCGCGCGTCCAAGCCTGGACAGAGGTAACCGGGAGAGCGGCGCTACGGCACAAAGGTGCAAGCGCAATCGTTGGGTTGCAGGGGCTGGCATTCCCAGGCAATCACCGTCAGGAAAAGCTGCAAGCTCAAGGCGGTGAAAGGTACGCGTGTTGTTGGTCAGACGCTGCGATGGCATGCTCTGGGCTGATCAAGGGACTAGCCAATAGCCACCGGACTCACCGGAATATCGACCGCACCTTATTTACAAACCCCTTGAACGATGAAAAAACTTTCTGGATAAACCTTCTCCCCGGCCGGGGCGCCGGGCCGGGGCTTGGCCTCGGCTCTGGCTGTGGGTCAGGGTCAGGCTTGGGATCAGGCTTGGAGTCAGTCGGCTCCGAAATGGGACTGGGAACGGGACTCGGAACGGGTTCCGACACAGGGACAACAGTGGGCCCAGGCGTCGGTGTGACAGTCGGCGCCTCACCGTTCCAGATCACATCCGTCTGCTTGATCTGGCTTTGGCTGGCGATCATCAGATCCGCCGTGCCGTTCCCCGTTGTATCCACAGCCAACGTGGAACGGCCAGTCTTCGAGTCATGACCGAGCACGGCATCTCCCGCTTTTGTGCCGAATTTATCAACGAAATTCAACGACTTGATCCCTGCCTCCTGGAGAACGCCGGTGAGGTCGATCTTGTCGAGCCCGCTTTGGAAGTCCTGAATAACGTCTGGGTTCTGCGGTGTCGAATCGCCGATGCGGTGATACACAAACGTGTCTGCCCCTGCACCGCCGTGCAACTTATCGGCACCCTTGCCGCCCGTAAGGCGATTGTTGCCCTCGTTTCCCGTCAAGGTATCGTTGCCGGCACCGCCGATGGCATTTTCGACAATGACGCCCTTGGCAATCGATACGTTCCCGCGCAAGCCTCCCACGTCCGAAAACGCCTCAGCCTTGAGGTTGATGGTTTGGTTCTGGGTAAACCCGGAGAAATCGAGCGTATCGTTACCGCCGCCATCCCAGACGGTAAAAATCGGCTTGTCACTCCCCTGCTTGAGGCTGTAGACCTCGCGGCCGGCATTGGAATTGAAGCCATAGGTAGTGTCGGTATTGCGGGTCTTCGTATTGGCGCCATAGAGCCGCTGTGCTGCCGCAACATCGTCCATCATCGGTGCCGCCGGGCTGCGGCCGGCAAACTTGTGCCCCGGTTGATGGGTCTCGGCCCAATAGCTCATGACACTGCGTGCCTTGGTGTCCTGTGCATATTCGGCACTGCGCTCGTAGTTGAAGCCTTGGCCATTGTATTCACCTGGATGACTGAGCCCCAGGGTATGCCCCAGTTCATGGATCAACAAACCCAGAAAGTGGCTGCCCATGGTCGGGTTCTGCCCACCCGAAGTGCCTATATTGGCCTGGACTTTTGCATGCTGACCGAACGGAAAGGTTGCCCAGCCTCCCGATCCGCCAGTCCCCTTGATAGTGATCTTGCCATCGGTGTTTGAGCCATTTTCAACAAATTCGATATTGGCGATATCCGCCCAGTATTGAAGGGCTTGCCTGGCTCGCTCTTTCTGCGCCGCATTGAACCCCCCGGAAAAGTTAAACCCCACCACAACTTTTCCATCTCTATTACTGTCCTTAAACTTCGCATTACTGCGCGTAATATGTTTCGCCGCCTGGTCCGTGGTGAAAGATTTTTTATTATTGGCCCAACGAATAACTTGCTTCTCATCAGGTGAAAAATTGGAGTTCAATGTCTCAGGGGGATGCGACTGGAAAGACTGTCTAACTGGGATATGCATGGCACTTTACTACTCTGAACAGTGAAATGAATCGTCCATGTACAGGAGTTATCGATGCCGACTGTTCCGTAGTCAGCCCGATAAAGCTCCCATATTGAAAACGCCTTCACCATCGCTAATTCTTTGCAAGAAAACCCTATAAACACGACCGCAAAAAATCCGCACACAGTTTATTCAGCGCAGCACAGCCGCCCCTTATCAATCACGCTAAAACCCTGATACTACAGACGTAAAAACGCGCAAAGCGTTAATTTAATCGGGTCGACAGTTAAACTTCAAACATTCAGCAACCCACTCAAACACATCAGAAAAAAATAAGCTCAGTGCCAGGGTTTTATCTGAGACCTGGCCTCATCAAGCACTACATGACGGGGTTGTCCTGACCTACCGGGACTTGGGTCAGGCTCATACGCAATGCCGGTGGTCCAGGCAGCACAGCAAGCGTTCAACGGTGTGCGCCAATGGGCCGGAATTATCCAACACGAACAAACCCGCGCCGTGACCTGCGATCAATTCGGCAGTGAACCGCGCATTGCGCGCCAGGCGTTGCTCGATATCCGCCAACGACTCCCGCCCACGCGCAATCAGACGTTGGCGCAACACCGCTTGGTCCACCGTCAGCAGCAATACCAGCAAGGTCGGATAACGCTCGCGGGTCTGCGCCAGGTGGGCACGGGAGCCGTTGACCAAAACATCGTCGCCGGCGGCCAGCCAATCGTCGATGTCCTTGGAGATGCCGTAGGACAAGCCATTAGCCTGCCAGCTCAAGGCAAATGCACCCTCGGCCTCCATCGCCGCAAACTGCTCGGGGCTCACGCCTTGCGCCGCTTCGCCCACCGCCTCCGCTGACCGCGTGATTACCCGCCGCACCAGGCGACACCCACGCTCGACCAGGCGTGGGCGCGCGGCGTCCAGCAGGCTGTCCTTGCCCGACCCCGATGGCCCGATGAGATAGATCAACCTGCCCGCCATCAAAACACCCTCTTCGCTTGTCTCCAGACCTGTACCGGCGCCCCGGTGTCAGCATTCGGCGCGTCAAGCCATCGTCAGGGCTGGAAAGTATTTCCAGCCAACCTGCCCTTGCAGGCCGGCGGCGGCCACATTACCCGAGTGTGACCCACCGCGCACCACGCTCGGCACGTGCACCAGGCTTTCCGGGCTTACTTGAGTGAGTATGTAAATTTGTAACAACGATACAACATGAAACAAATGCTCAATGGTCGCCCCTACTCACAATCTATAGAAAGCTCAGCACGTTCCTACATGGGAATGTTTTTCATCCTACAGCTGACAGTTTAAACAAGGATCTAGAACATAGCGTTCGACGTAATTGTAGTAGGCGCGTGCCGTTCAGGGAGTGTGCATGTGCCGAATGAATTGATGGCCCTGTGTCAGGCATTGCCCCATGCAGCCATTCTCGGCTTCGGCATGGCCTTGGCCCAATCTTCGGTAGACCTGGACATCGTGGCGGAGGTCATGCCGCCGCCCATGCTGGCAGGATTGCTCATTTCCATGGGTAGCCTGGGGGATCGCAAAGGCCATCGCAAACTCCTTCTGATCGGCTCACTGGGGTTTACCCTGGTGTCGGTGATGACCGCTTATTCCAGCACCGCCACGCAGCTGGTCGTGGGACGCGCATGCATGGGGGTTTTCGGGGCGATGTTGATGCCGTCAACGCTGGCGCTGATTCGCTCAGTGTTCGAGGACCGGGAAGAGCGTCGCCTGGCCGTGGCGATCTGGGCAACCACCTTGACCGTCGGTTCTGCGCTTGGGCCGTTGGTCGGCGGCATATTGCTGGAGTTCTTCAGTTGGGGGTCGATTTTTCTCCTGGCCGTACCGGTGCTGGTGCCTCTGTTGATCCTCGGCCTCTGGCTGCTGCCTGAGTCCGAGCCGGACGCGTCGGGGCCGATGGATGTCATCAGCATTGCGCTCTCGATGGTCGCCCTCAGTGCGCTGGTGTACAGCATCAAGCATGTCGCCAGTGAAGGGCCGGACGCCTGGGCACTGGCGGTATTGGCCGTTGCAATCGTGAGCGGCTGGCAATTCGTACGCCGTCAGTTGCGCCTCCCTACCCCCTTGATGGACCTGAGCCTGTTTCGCAACAAGACGTTCAGCGGCTCGGTGACCATCAACCTGATGAGCCTGGCCTTCCTGATCGGCTTCGTGTTCTTTGCCACTCAGTTGCTGCAAATCGTCCTGGGCATGTCGCCCTTGAACGCCAGCCTGGCGCTGATACCGGGCCAACTCATGGCAATTGTGGTGGGGATCCTGATCGTCCCGGTCGCCCAGCGCGTCTCGGTCAATGTCCTGATTCCCATCCTGCTGGCCTCCACCGCCGGCGCGTTTTTGCTGGTGGCCAGCCTCGGTAGCAGTTTGACGGTGATCGTGGTTGCGTTTGCCTTGTTGAACATTGGCGTCGGCGCCATTGCTACCGTCTCTAACGACGTGATCCTGTCGGCCGCCCCAGCCAACAAAGCCGGCGCCGCGTCAGCCATCAGCGAGACGGCCTATGAAGTCGGCGTAGTACTCGGCACCACCGTGCTCGGTGGCCTGGTAACGGCGTACTACCGTGGCACGCTGCACCTACCGGACTTCTTGAGCCCTATGCAAATGCACCTGGCAAGCGAAACCTTGGCAGGCGCCCACGCAATCTCGGCCACCCTGGCGCACGACCAGGCCAGTGAAGTCATGGGCAACGCTATACAGGCATTTGTAGGAGGGACTCAACTGATGGCCTGGGCCACCTTCAGCTTGGCGGTGCTGGCCATTGTCATCGCCAGGCGCACATTGAAAGGCCAGGAGACTGCGCCGGTGTGAAGTGGGTGCGGGCGGACGAACCAAGTACATCTTGAGTGCGGGGGTAACCCGACAGGACGCCGGGTTAGATCCAACATCCCGATCGACTGTCAGGCCGCCTTCGCGAGCAAGCCCGCTCCCACACTTGGATTGCGGGGCGTCAGGTAGATAGGTATCGGCTGGCAGGCCGTCATCGCAGGCAAGCCAGCTCCCACAATTGGTCAGGTGTCGGCTGTCAGGCAAGCTGCCGCCCAACTATAGGGCGATGCGAGGGAGCTTGCTCCCGTGACGGCTTGACAGCCGACGCTGGGCCAACTGAAGCGCTGCGATCCAAATGTGGGAGCTGGCTTGCCTGCGAAGGCGGCTTGGCAGCCGACCAATATGTTGGATCCAGACCGAGTACATATCCGTTATTGAGGTAACAGCCACTTAGGGTTCCGCCCAACGGCGGCTACAATCTACAAAGTTGTGTAGATACCTATAGTCATCGCAGGCAAGCCCGCTCCCACAGTGGAGAGCATTTCAAATCGGAAATAAAAAAGGCGACCTGAACACGGTCGCCTTTTGTCATTGCGCGTACTGCTTGCTCAGCCCCGGCGGCACGCCCTGCACGTTGGTTTCTTCCCATGGCCCGTTGGGGCTGATGGACCGGCTCCAGCCGTTGCTCCAGCGGTAGTAGGTGCGCTGGCGGTAGAAGGTGTCAGGCTGGTCATCCAGCACGTACACCTTCATCTTGCCGTCCCAGTGGCTGGCGGCGCCCGGCGGTGGGGCGAAGGTCGGCGATTTGCTTGGCAGAGGCTTGGGCGGCGGCGTCACCGGGCCAGATGGTTTGGTGCTCGGCTGGGTCGAGGGGCCAGACGGTGGAATAGTCGGGCCGGTCGGCGCCGCAGGTGGGCGGTGGACCGCACAGGCGCTCAGGCCCAGTACCAGGCTGAGCAGGGTGATGCGTGCAAATGCGGTCATGGGTGTGTCCTCAGAATTACTGGTCCGGAGTGTCGATGGTCAATTGCTGCAGCGCAGTGGTGCTGCTGGCCAACGGTTGGCTGCGGCCGATCCATTCGCCAGCGGTCGGTTGGCCGGCCCGGGATATGCGCGCAACCAGTTGGACTTCGGGGAAGTTGGACAGTTTCAACTGCGGCATCATCGCGTCGGCATCGCCCAGTTCGACGGTGACCGGCAATGCGTCGACGGTTACACGCTTGGCCGCCAAGGGCGCCGGGGGGCCGTTTACGGCGCGGGCGAAGATGAACACGCTGTCGCCTGGCAGGGCCTTGGCTTTCACCTCGGCAGATACGTCCACCCGCACGGTCAGCAGCGCCTTGGGCGCCTGAGCCAGGCTGCCACCGCTCTCCTTGAGCTTCTCTGCCGCGCGGTCAATTCCGCCTTGCAAGGCGACACGGGAATTGTCCTCTGGCGGCAGTTGCGCGAGCAGGCGGTTCCAGTAGTCGATGGCTTCCTGATAACGCTGGCCCTCAAAGGCAGCGATACA
>Ga0209435_100282_pt1 | contig 12283 bp, 16 predicted proteins | sample AraplaCL_Col_mLB_FD_184260 | JGI IMG/M metagenome (GOLD analysis project Ga0209435, IMG submission 184260) | Arabidopsis root microbial communities from the University of North Carolina, USA - plate scrape CL_Col_mLB (SPAdes) (version 2) | ecosystem: Host-associated > Plants > Roots >... | reverse complement strand
GCTTGAGGCTAACGCCATGGGCGTCGAAGTGCCGGCCGCAGTCTCAATATCGGGCTTCGACGACATCGAGCTCGCGGCACAGTTCGAGCCGTCGCTGACGACGATTCGCGTCCCGGATCGGGACATCGGTGTTCTAGCGGCCGAATACCTTCTTGCTCGAGTCGCCGGGAAGGCTCCAGAATCCCCGCCAATGCTCGATGTCTCCATTGTTGAACGCAACTCGACAGGTCCAGCCCCTCGCATAAACACCTCTACGTGATCATGAAATCGAGGCCTTTCCAGTGCCGCTAAGCAAACGCAGCTATCCAGTTCGCAGTGAAAGCAAAGAACCTTGCGCACTCACCGCCCCCGAAGCCGACTCTCGCCACTAGAAGGAATGTCATGCAAAACGCAACAGCAATCGAAGGCATCGTTCCCGTGATGCTGACGCCTTTCGACGATTCGGGCTCGATCGACTATTCAGGCCTCGAACGTCTGATCGAGTGGTACATAGAGAAAGGAGCAGATGCGTTGTTTGCCGTTGCGCAGTCTAGCGAGATGCAGTTTCTGACTTTAAAGGAACGAGCGGAACTGGGCCGCTTCGTGGTCGAGAAAGTCGCTGGGCGCATCCCCGTTGTGGTTTCAGGCCACATCAGCGACGACCCCGATGCGCAGGCCCAGGAACTCATCGTCGCCTCGGCGACCGGAGCGCAAGGCGTCGTCCTCGTCACCAACCGGCTTGATCCAAGCAACGAAGGCTCGACGGTCTTTGCGGCGAATCTCGAACGATTGCTCGGCCGTCTGCCGGCGGACGTGCCGCTTGGTCTTTACGAATGTCCCGCCCCCTATCGTCGCCTGCTTTCCGACGACGAGCTCAAGCTGTGCATCGATACGGACCGCTTCATCATGCTCAAAGACGTCAGCTGTGATCTGGACACAGTCAAGCGGCGCGTAGCGATGGCAAAGGGGTCTCGTCTGAAGGTGCTCAACGCAAATGCCGCGATTGCTCGTGATGCAATGAAGGCTGGATCTGCAGGCTTCAATGGCGTGTTCACAAACTTCCATCCCGATCTCTACAAATGGCTGCGTAACGAAGACGCGCAGGACTCCGCGCTTGCCGAAGAACTCGCAACGTTTCTTGTCTTGTCTGCCGTGTCCGAAACGCTAGGCTATCCTGCGCTTGCCAAGATGTACCACCAGCGCATCGGTACATTCCGTTCGATTCGTTGTCGCTCCATCACATATGATGTTCGCGAACGCTTCTGGGCGCTGGACGCTGTGCTAGACAAGATTGTCGCCGGGACCGAACATTTCCGCGGACGTATCGATGCTTTGGCCAATGGTGTGTCAGTGCCTTCCGCGTGAACTAGGAAGTGCTGATGCATCGAAACCCGCCATCTAGCAGCATTACCTAGATTGGCTAAGGTACAGCCAACGCAGCGGTCCGCCGAGGGGCGGTGGTCCCTTCGATGGCGGACCTGGCAACCGTGTGAACTAAAAATTCACCACCGTAACGGCTCAATGCAAAGGGCCGCCTTCAATGTCTCTTGAAGAACCGGGAAACGCCATCGAAGACGATCCGTTAAACGACCGCAATTGGCCGATCGGTTCAGTTCGGCAACGGCCGCTTACCGGCGCTCCGGTCCGACATGTCTGATGCTGGCTGGACTCACCGGTTTGGAGAAAAATTGTCAGGCCGAAATGGGTCGATCAGCGAAATCCTGTCTGGGACTTCAGCGGTGGCGTACCAAACCAATTGCGATTTGAGGGGACTCCAGACAGGTATTGTCCGTCGGTATGGGTTGGCAGTGAATGTCGCCGGGTAGACACCCCGTCTTTCTGCTCCGTGCCTAATTTCTGCCGTGCTAATGAGCGGCACTTCCCTGTGTGACAGGCGATTCCGCTCACTTACTCACGCGCTGTCTAGTTCCTTCTCGTTATATAAGTTTTGGGTGCTCCTTCTGTTGCGTCGCCGGTGATCGCGACAAGTCGCTGGAGGCCATGATCGAGGATGAGCAATACGGGCATCTTCGACCGCTGAACGACTTCCGCAACTATCTGCTTGCGATCCAGTGGGACATGTCGCGACGCGAGTTGGTGGGCCGGTCGTTGAGTGACGCCGGTTACACGCGCATCCAGGCAGACACATACAGCTACCTGACGCGCGTCGATCTTCTGAAAAAGCTCTGCAGTATTGACGCGGCCGAACGCGACCGCGCCGAAGCGCACTCGGGGGCACTGGTGACTGGTTTAATTCCCGCTACGGAAGAAAACCGGGCGCTGTGTGAGCCGCAGTTCGAGTTCGTGACGCCGCAGCAGTTGGTGGCGATCGACTTTTTTCTCTCGATGCATCATTACGCGCCGCATGCGTTTCCGGCGCTTACGGTTTGGCACGACGTGAACGTGCTTGGGAGAAGGTACCCAGTTCCGAAGCTCGACGGCTTGCCGAAGACCGACATCGTCCTGCACGGCTGGTATCCGGTCGGGCAGTACGACCGGGAAGCACCGTCGGTCGGGTTGCGCTCGTTCGATGCAGAGCAGTGGAATCCGTACCGGCATCCGGGTCGGCCAGGGCGGTATGCGAGGACGACCGGTGGCGAGCAGACGGTGTATTTCGAAGAAGCCTCGCAGTTTGAGGTGGACGCGGAAGCCGCCTGTGCGTTCGTGACGTGCACGTATGACACTGCTTTCATGTTGGACACGCAGCATCGTGACGCAATCGAATCAGCACATTTCTGGCTGAACGAAGGCATCGTGAAGTTGCCGACCGGCATGGCGCAGCGGTATCAGGACATGGCCAAGCGCGGGCAGTATTTCACGCGGCTCGCGCAGCGCTTGAATCTCACGCCTGCTGAGTTGGACTCTCACCTTGTCTCCAACGCTATCAGTGACGTGGAACATGACAGGCTGTTAGGCCATGACCGCATTCAATTGAGTCTCTTTGCTGAGGCGGCCTAGCCGCACGACACCTTCAAAAATCCCGGGCTAAACACCCGGGATTTTTTTTCGCAAATCGAAAGCATCAAGGTCGGGTGCGGGAAGCGTTTCATTGGGTTGAACTCCCAGCAGCTTTAGAGCGTGCATAATGGCGGCTGACTCTCGGGTAAAATTGAGTTTGAAGGTTTCGCCTTCCATCGTGACCTGCGCGCCAGAGTGAACGCTTAAAGCGTGCAGCGCTATGTTGAGTGCGCGGGCGATTTCTCCATCGCGCGTCTTTTCATCGAAAATCGGATTCATAGCTGCCCCTGGGCTCGGCTCTCTTCGTAAGAAGCAGGCACCGTGCCGGGCGGGAAGGAACGCCTCACGTGCTTCGTCCTCGAACAATCCTGCTCGGGCTTTTCCCCGTCGCGTCGGTGTTTGGGTTTGTCGTGCTCCTGTCTGGTATGAGCGTAGCGACGATCCTCCTCGTGGGTATGGTGTGTGCGATCGCCGGGTTTGGAGCGGGTTTTCTCTCGCGCCGGCCGAAAAGCGAAGCGAACAACGGCGACTGGCGGACAATGGTCTATAACCCGAAAGAGCTTAGACGCATCAAATAGCGAATAGGCGAAACGAACGAATTAGCAATGGCATACACGAACTCAGAAATAACGCAGCTCCTTCAAAAGCAAGCCGCACTGAATACCGCGATCGCCGAGGCTCGAGAAAAAGAAACGAGGCTCGCTTTGATCGAGATGGTGCAAAAGATGCGCGAATACGACATCAGTCTGCATGAACTGATGGGTCAAAAGCTGGGCGAACCGGCGGCGGCTCTGCAGAAGTATCGCGATCCAGTGACCGGCGCGACGTGGAGCGGCCGTGGGCGAGAGCCGCAGTGGATCGCGGGGCGCGATCGCGATCGATTCCTGACGAACGGTGGCAACACTGACGGGGCAGTTCAAGTTGCGCTGTTTCAGCAAGCGCGCTGACTGCAGTCGGTCCCCAAGGCTTGATGCTATAGAGCAAGGTGAGTAAAGGGCCGAGCCGCGCGCAACGAATTGGTGTCAGCAGCCGGTGCTCCGAGGTACCGAGTCGTTACCACGTTGGAGCTTGGGGCAGGCGTTCATTGAAACAATCTCGTTTCACCTGCGTTGATTGCGGCTTCTGCCAGCCCGTGCATCATCCTTGAGCCGATTATCTCTGGGAGGTCGGGCAATAGCTCCTTTTTGAGCTCAAGTACGCCCTTGGCGGTGTCACGACCAGCGCCTTCCAAAAAGGACTTTTCGAGGTCAAACCACATCAAGGTGACGTCGGTCCACTCGTCGCTTTCATAGCTTTTGCTCGAGGTAACTGCGATCACTCGTCCAAGACAGAAGAGGGCCAGCGCTATCCACCCGGGTTGTCGCGGGTCGCCTGTCAGCTTGCGATGCGCACGTGTAATTGCAAGAACGATGGGATCGTCAGGATGCGCCGGCCGATTCTTGTTGAATTGAAGCGCGAGATACGGATCGCTCGACCAAAACTTCGTATGGGCAATGCGGATCATCTGATCGATGAAGGCCACGAATTTCTGGTTTCGGAATGCTTGCTGCATGCCCTCTGCCCAAGCTTGCGGCGCCACGGCCCTCAATTGTTTGGCCATTCGTGCGGCGCCGAGCGGGGCCTCTCGTAGGGCTTGGGCGAGCTCATCCTCCCCTATGGCGTCAGCAACCTGACCGAACATCGATAATTCGCCCGCTTTCTTCGACATATCCGAAAACCGGGCGATCGATGCGAACGTAGGCAGCACCTGAGGGTGTCGCACCATCTCTCCGGCCAGCGCAAGGCCTTCGCGCGTGCGGTCGTCAAGAGCCGAAGATTTACTGCGGCTAGCTTTTCCCATTGTCGATTCGGAGTTGGCAGTGCACAGACGAACAGCATGCCACCTCTGTTTGGCGGCCCGGATGGCCTGTGCATCCCTTTCAAGCCCAGGACTTTTGAGCGGCGATGGAGGAGCGCCGCTTCGCTCGCTAACGCGACGCGAGTGCGCGGGACTGTATAAATTGCTTAATACCTGTCAATCAGTATAAGTTACCTTTGATTCCGGTTACTATTTGGGAAACAAGGTGTCTACCGGGGAGGCGGTATGGAAGCGGAACGCGAGGTTCTCTACAAGGGTTTTACGCTTTCGCCAGTCGCCGTCGATGATGGCGATTTTTATACCGCGATGCTGATTGTGCGAGCGCCCGGTGGAGAAAGGCGAGCGAGCGGTATGCTGGGTCAATTTCCCTGCGCTTTATCGGCGACCCAATACGCGCTTGCTTATGGGATGGCGGAGGTTGATCACCGGGAACTGCCGATTTTGGATTGGCCGGTCAGGATCCGCGTACCGCTTTCAGGGCGCCGCTTAAGAGCTTATTGACCGAAACGATGCTGGGTCCGCTTCCCGCCTGCTACCCTCCGTCCGTATCTCGCTAACTTCTGCCGCATCGACCACCCGGTTGCGGCCGCGCTCCTTCGCCCGGTACAGCGCCGCGTCTGCGAGGTTGAGCAGCGCCGGCGCCGAATCCGGCGAGGTGGGGAGCGAGCACGCAAGACCAATCGATACTGTCACCGGCGCACCGTTTGAGGATGCTGACGGGATGCCAAGTGTTTCGATCGCGGACCTCAGCGACTGCGCGACGCCCAGTCCTGCCGTTGCCTTACAGGCCGGGAGCACCGCGACGAACTCTTCGCCGCCGTAGCGCGCCACGTAGTCGCTTTGCCGCCGCAATGCGGTCGAGAGTGTGCGCGCGACCCGGCGCAGGCAGTCGTCGCCGGCAAGATGCCCGAAGGTATCGTTGTATTGCTTGAAATGATCAACATCGATGAGTAAGACGCAAAGCGGCTGGTCGCTGTCAGATGCGAACGAAAAATCGCGCGGGAATCGATCGTCGAAGTAGGCGCGGTTGAAGACCCCCGTCAGGCCATCGCGCGCCGACGTCTCCACCAGTCTTTTATGCGTCTCGGACAGTCGCCGGTACAGGCCGGTCGTCTCGTAGATAAACATCCCGAGGACTGCACTCGACGAAATCATTGACGCTGCGCGCGCCGCGTACCAGCCCACGCTGTAGCGCGCCCCGGCAGACAACGTGAGCGTCACATCGATAAGCGTGCCGAGGAGCGCGACGGCGAGCCACAAGTCCATCAACGAGCGCAGTCGAGTCGTCGATACATGGAATCCGAGCGCTGCGAGGCAAATCGCCTCCACGATGATCCCGGCCGGACTGCTGGACAACTGCGCGTACGAACCGGAGGCTGCGACAAAGGGCGGGAGGTGCGCTTGCCCGGCGGTGGCGAGCGCGCAGAGGCTCAGCGCTAGCGCGACACAGGCTAATGCCACGACTCTGCCCCGGGCGAGGCGGCTCGCGGTGGAGGGAACGGTTCGCGTAAAAAGGGAAGCGGTTATCAGCGCCGGAAAGCCGCCATGCCAGAACACCCAAATCCACACCGCCGTCTGAGGCCCCGCGCCAAGGAGGCCGGTAGGGGAAAACACGCCCGGAAAGACGAGCAACTGGATGGCGGCGATGGCACTCGTGAACGCATATGCACCGCTTAGTGCAGCGAAAAGCAGCCTGCCAGAGACGGCGAACTGAGTCCACAACAGCAATGCTGTCAGGCCTTCGGTCAGCGTCACCCATGTCGCGAACACAGGCAGGAACGGGGGAATAACCGGCCCAGGACTTTTCGCATATGGCCAGACAAAGACGGCGCCACTCATTGCGAGCAAGGCCACGACCGCCGCCATAACTCGATGCCGGAGGGTGGATGGCAGGTGAATCAGCGTTGTGTGCATTTGGTAAGCGTGCAAATGCGGCCGGTCGCCGCCGTCGCCCTTAACAATTCATCAGAAGTTTCCACTTTTACGGTCGGAGCGCTGGCTTCTTGAGAGCGCCGCCAGCACAATGCGCGCCGGGGTTGGCTTAGCCGTTGCTATTGGCTAGATGGCAGGCCCTATTAGAAAAGTTCGATGCCATGAAAGTTACGATCGTTTCCTATGGCGTTCCTCCGCCGGGGCATGAGGAGGACATGCGCAGGTTCTGCTTCCAGACGGAAGACGGCCCGAGCCCGCTGAGACGTCACTCAATCTCCCTGCGCACCGCCCGAGTCATTCTGGAAAGCAACCCTCCCGACGACGCGCTTACCAAAATGCTGCGCGCTATCGTGAGCACTGCCAGCGGGGACTACGACGGCCTTATTGGAAAAACCTACACAGACAACGGTGATGCCCCCTATGCGCGAAGACGTAGAAACGATGAAGGTCGAGCACGGTGATTGGACCATCGACTCGCGGTCACAACAAATGGGCCACCATTGGCATTCGTGGTGCGAGATTGAACGCCGGCCAACGGACGACGGGGTCGATGGGAAAATTTTCCATTTCTTCGATATCGGCTACTTCGACACGCAGCGGGCGGCTTACGAACGTGCCGTCTCATGGGCGAAGGCGTGGATAGAGGACAACTTCTGATGCAGGCGGGCTGCGGCGCGCAAGGAGTTTGCGGTCCACTTGCCACTTAACCTTCGGGGTGCCGATATGACGGTCAGTGATAAACGGGTTGATGAGGTCGTCGTGCGGCCAGACGAGCACGCGGGATGGCGTGTTGAGGTCCCGGACAAAGACCGACCGCAAGGCGTCTTTGTGACGATCGTGGCCGACAGTGAGGGCGCACTCAAGATCGCCGCGGATATGTATCCGACAGCGAAGATCCAAGTTGTCGACAGTCCTCCAGAGACATGAAAACGCGCTCGAGGGGCGCCACGGGCCGCGGCCGCGATGAGCCGCTTCCGGAATCGATCTCTCCGCAACTCGCCACGCTCGCTAGCCGACCGCCTGCGAGCGGCGACTGGCTATGGGAGATAAAGTTCGACGGCTACCGGGCGATGTGCCGGATAGAGAGCGGGCAGGCGAAATTGATCACGCGTGGCGGACACGACTGGACCGAGAAGATGGGCACGCTCGCGACTGCCGTCGAGCAAATGCCGGTCGACAATGCGTGGTTGGACGGAGAGGTGGTGGTGCTCACCGAGACCGGCATTCCCGATTTCAACGCGTTGCAGAACGCGTTCGACCGACGCAGCACGGCGCAACTGACCTTCTTCGCGTTCGATATCCCCTTTCTCAACGGACGTGACTTGCGCGAGGCGCCGCTCTCCCAGCGCAGAGAGCTACTCGGCGAGTTGATCGCCACGACGTCGAGCGAGCGCGTGCGCTTCAGTGAGTCATTCACAGAGGATCCGGAATCGCTGCTCGCTTCGGCGTGCCGAATGCGCCTGGAAGGGATCATCGGCAAGCGTGCGGATGCGCCGTACCGCTCCGGCCGCTCAACCGACTGGATCAAACTCAAATGTCTGCAGCGCCAGGAGTTTGTCGTCGGCGGATACACAGTACTCACGGGCGCAAAGAGCGGGATGAGATCGCTAATGCTCGGCGTGCACGAGCGAGACGGCAGCCTACGGTTCGCCGGCACCGTGAAGGCGGAATTGAAGCCGCGCCCGCTTGCTGAACTCGAGAAGAAGGCGGCGAAGCTACTTCGCGACGATCCGCCTTTCTATAACCCGCCACCGCGCGAGAAAGACCGCGACTTCCACTGGCTTGAGCCCGAACTCGTTGTTGAAGCGTCGTTCCTCGAATGGACACCGGCGGGTGAGGTTCGTCATCCCGTATTTCAAGGCATGCGCGAAGACAAACCAGCAACAGCAGTGACGGAAGAGACAGTCGTGGACGTCGACGAACCAGAGAGCCTTCCGCAAGCGAAGGGAACCACGCGTGTATCACCCGGGCGCGCCGGGACGCTCGTCATTGCAGGCGTGAAGGTGTCTAACGCCGAGCGCATCATTGACGACGTCACGCGCATGAAGAAGATCGACCTCGTTCGTTACTACGACGAGATCGCGGAGTTTGCGTTGCCGTATCTGAAGGATCGCCCAGTGTCGCTGGTGCGCGCACCTGAAGGCATCCGCGGCGAGCTATTTTTTCAAAAGCACGAGGAGCGCTCCAAGATACCCGGCATCACGCGGCTGCCGGTCGAGATGCACCCGGGCCACCCGCCGCTGCTGGTCGTAGACCATCACGAAGCGCTCATCGGCCTCGCCCAGATGAACGTGGTCGAATTGCATAGTTGGAACGCCGTGCAGCCCGACCTTGACCATCCCGATCGCTTCATCCTCGACCTGGACCCAGACCCAGAGCTTTCATGGCAGATGATGGTCGACGCGGCGACGCTATCAAAGGTGTTGCTTGACGAGATCGGACTCAAGAGCTTCATCAAGACCAGCGGCGGCAAGGGCTTTCATATCGTCGTGCCGCTCACGCGCCGGCAGCAGTGGGAAGAAGTGAAAGACTTCTCGCACGCGGTCGCGCGCTACATGGCGCGGCTCATGCCGGAGCGGTTCTCTGCGGTCCTCGGACCCAAGAACCGGGTGAAGAAGATCTTCATCGACTACCTGCGCAACAGCAAGGGAGCGAGCACGGTTGCGGTTTTTTCCGCGCGCGCCCGATCCGGCATGGGTGTATCGATGCCCATCGCATGGGATGAGTTGAAAGAAATCGGCCGCGCCGATCAGTGGACGATAAAGACGGCTGCCGCGCGCATGCACTCGCTTAAGGCCGATCCATGGAACGGCTTTCACCGCACGCGACAGGGCATTACCGTGGCGATGCGAAGGGCGGTCGGCCTGCGCTGACCGCGCGAGCCTACTGTCAGCTATGGTTCTTTGGTTTGTGGTGCCGTTTGAGATGCAGCGTAGAGTGCTTGCCCGTCGGCCCTCCGGTCGGGCCTGTTTCGCCGTTGGCGTCGGGCGTCGTTGCCGTGCCGACGCCACCACGGCCCGCGCCGTTTCCGCCGGGGTCGCCGCCCGCGTTGCCCTGCGCGAAGGCGCCCGTAGACAGGCCCGCCGCAAGCGCCGTTGTCACTACGCATTTCGTTGCAACATTCATCGTGTCTCTTTATTTTCTTGATGGCCCTCCAACGATCGAAAGCGTTGCTTGCCGTCGACTTGCGCGCGTCAGGTCTCAAAAGCTTCGCGAAGCTCCCCACGATGTCGAGAGCCGACAAATAGCGTAGCGGTGCATGGTATCTCGCGCTGGCGCGGTTGCCGTCTAATCGGCAAGCAACCTGTTTTCTATCGCCCGGGAAGACCGCGTTTCCTGCTCTTTTTCGGCGCTTTGTACACCTCGCTGGATACGTACACTGCTTTCCGTGGCGATGAAACGCAAAAACAAGTCGCACAACGGCAGTCACCGAGCATCCGGCCCAACCTCACGCCTATCCGGACAAGCGGTTGCCACGCGTGCGTCTCAGGTTTCATCACTCCGCTTCAAGAGATTAGTCGTTACGGGGAAGTCGTTGCTGTCCAGCGGTAGAGAGACGTTGTAGGAAGTTGGCGCAGTCGTAGTAAGCGAAGCCCCGGCCCAGATCATCGGTCGGGGCTTCGTCTTTTTGCGGCTATCGCGCATCCTTCAACTCGTGCGGGTTGAGCGGCGGGCTTGACCTCGTTGTGCTGGAACTCCGGCGTGTTCTTCTTCCTTGGTGGCGCCCGCCCACGGCGCGTGATTTGCTCTTGGTCTTGGCCAGTTCAATGCAACCGAGGCCGTCGGCAACGTTCTCCTGAGCGAGAGGAGGGGAGATGAGCGAAGTACAACGAGATGACATTGAAGTACAGCCTGCCAGCCCGCAAGACGCCAACGCGCGGCGAGCGCTGCTGCTGCACTTCGGTGACGTGGTGGAATCAATCGGCTGCATATTGAAGTGCGCCGAGCGTCATGGGACGATTGGCGAGGCTGCCGCCGAGGAGGAATCACTCGCAGGCTTTCCGATACTGGGCCTCGTCACGCCGCAACTGACGCCGCACGACTTCGCTGCGCGAGCTGCCACCGCTTTCTTCCTCTGGACCAAGGAGCTGCTTGAGCCGACGCTCAATCGCAAACTCTTGGCATACACGGTTCAGCACGATTTGTTCGCAGGCAACCAATCAGGATGGGACTCGTACGTCGCGTTGCTGCGCGCGCAGGTGCCATGGTTCGGAGAGGGGCTTGGACCGGTCGCTGAAGCCGAAGCTGAAATCCCAAGCACCGCAATCTGGCCAGCCCGGGAGAGCGGGCAAAGCAGCTCTGATCTGCGGGATGCTTCAGACTGAGGCGAAGACGACGCTGCCCTCGTTGTTGAGGCAGGCATCAGTCGGCTCGATAATCGAGCACTCGAGTTCGGGGTAAGCCAGCCGACGATACACGCTGGTCTCGAGCAACTCGCCGCGAAAGCGGCGGTAGAGAATGCGCCCGGCGAAGTAGTACTGCGGCTCAAGCGAAGCGGGGGCTTCGGCTGGAATGGCTCCGCGGAATGTGGTGCGAGTGTCGGCCTCAAATGTCGTCCATAGCTCGCTGCGTGCCGGCAGCAGCGTCGCGGGCTTCACGGCGTCCGTGACGGCATACCCCCAGCCAGCTTTCGGCAGCGCGTGTCGTGCGCCGATGTGCGTGCGCTTGATCTCAAATGCGCTGCTAACGACCTCAAAATCGCAGTCGCAACGATTTTGTAGGACGAACGTCACCCGCGCTGGAGAACCAGGAAGGACGCGGGCTTTGCTGATAGCGATCGACAGTTCCCGCGCGTCCGTCGTTGGGGTTGAGTGGACTTCGGTCACCGGTTCACTGCGTTCGTGATGGCGCGCATTCCATCCGGTACCAGTAGTCAACGAGTCGCTGCGCCGCCTGCAGGTCCTCGGGATAGTATGGGTCGTACCCAAAGGGCGATGGGTCGTATCCTGCCTTCCGTAACGCCGCTAACTCCGACTGGTGCTCAGCCATCGTGGGGTTCGCGTTTGTCCTCAGCGCCGTCAGGTCATGGCACTCACGGTCCGTGAGGTACCTTCCGGGCGGCGGCATCTCGCCGACGGCTACGCAACCGGCGAGCAAATATGCCGACGCCAATGCAGTCACCAAGTGTTTGCGTGTCGCGCCCACGATCGCCACCGCGTTAGTCGCCGCTGCCAAGCTCGCTGTGCTTGTGCGAATGCGTAGCCGCATGGACGAGCTCGTAGTGAGCGCCTTTGCCGCTCCGGGTCGGCGGAAAATGCTCACCCTCGACGCACGTTACCTCGAAGCCAGCGCCGCCATCGCCTTCCTTCACGACCTTGTAGATGCCCGAGGTCTGAACTTTCTCACCGGGCTTGTGCTGTTCTGCCATGAGTTCCTCCGCGCTTTTGTCTACACCGGTGAAAGAGCAAAGATTGTTCCGCCCCGATTACTTCCGGCTGAGATAGCGATTGAGGAGCGGCGTGGCACTGGCGCCGTGCACGAACACCGACAGGACGATGGCCGCGAGCAGGATTGGCAGGAGCGGCCCGACCCGGTCGTGCCCAGCCTGTTCGAGGG
>Ga0209435_100281_pt1 | contig 12284 bp, 14 predicted proteins | sample AraplaCL_Col_mLB_FD_184260 | JGI IMG/M metagenome (GOLD analysis project Ga0209435, IMG submission 184260) | Arabidopsis root microbial communities from the University of North Carolina, USA - plate scrape CL_Col_mLB (SPAdes) (version 2) | ecosystem: Host-associated > Plants > Roots >... | reverse complement strand
CTTCGTCACCCGAAGCGACCCCCACGGGCCCACGCCAGTCAATGTCATTGTGTCCACAGTCTCCGTTGTGGACACAGAATCAATCAAGGCCATCCCAATGAACAGGTGCACTGAAAAGCGCGCTTACGTTCAACGGCAGCATTCCGGCATTACCCACAACTATGATGCAAGGCGGCCCCTGCGTAACGCTGCCCTTCTCGGACGCCTGGAAGGGAAAGATCGCGCTGCATCCAGCTATACCGGATGGGTACGAACCCATCCGGTTTCGCTCGGTTATTGCGCTGGCTTTACGTTTTGCTGTTGGTCTTGTTGCTGCTTCAGTTTCCTAGCTGCAACTTGTTTCTGGTGCAGTTCGTGTCCAGCAATGCACCCGCCGACAGCACCAAGCACGGCATGGTGGCCGGCATAATGGCCAGCGACAGCACCAGCCGCGCCGCCGCTGATGCAGCCGACGGCGTGGGCTTCTGAACTTGCGCCGACAAGCGCAAGCAGAACCACCGCAGTCAAGGTTTTTTTCATGTGGTTTCTCCTCGATTGTGGGTCGACTGCCTGAGTTTATGCATACGTGACTGAACCGCGACTGAATGAGGTGGCCTTGTCGCAGAGAGCTTCCTATCAAGTGTTGCCGCAGCAGCCGTATTTTTGCTCGTCCAAAGGCTGTTGTCTCGATGGACAGCCGTTCATGAAGCGGCTCCGTTAGAAGATCGCAGATAGGACGAAAGCTTCAGAGGTTCGCCGCAGCTCGAAAGAATAAGTCGCCTCTACCCGGCAGCTCGCAATCACCGAACTCTAAGAGCCGCCCGCAGCTCATCCAATGTTTCTGCAATGAAGGCTTTGTTCATAAGACCTGGTTCCCAGCTTCCGGTTTATCGGACGGCGCAATCTCTCGAAGCCAGGCAACAATGGCATCCGCACAAGCTTCCGGCGAAAGGTCGGTATTGTGGATTTCGATAGATGCGGTAGCTCCGTCATTGAGTTGCTGTCGTGTCCTGAGCAGTTCAGCCAGCGATTCGGGCTTACGCTTTTTCCGATGCACTTCGCGAGCTTCGTTGCCCATGCGCCGAACGTTTTCCTTCTCCGAGCATGAGAGCACGATGGAATAGACGCCGCACTTCCGGCGCTCGGCCAATGCTAAAATCGCTCGCCAATTGTCGACCAGGAAATCACTGGAACCACCGGAAGCCACGCCTCCGGTCATCACAACCGGTTCGCTCGATGGCAACTTCAATATCGCGTCAAATGCCAAGCGTTCTTGTCGCCAGCTCGTAGTAAGCGGGCGTGCACCCCGATCCGTCAGCGCAACAGCGCCCTTCGGCTGAAGTCTCACTGCATTTTTCACCGTACCAATCAAGATTCATTCTCCGGCAAGTTTGTGCACGGCTGCGACAAGTTCTGGTTCGAAGCCGACGGCAAAGGTATAGCAGCGTGTGCGGTTGAACTTCGTGCAAGACCCACTCATTGAACTCATGATGCCAACTGCTTCCAGACCTTCAGGCCCTTGGCGAAGCAATGCTCCACCTGATGCTCCATGGCCGGAGGAACAATCTGTGCGAATGCCACTGGCGGCGACGCCATCAATATTGTCGATTGCACGTATCCTACAATCAGTGAGAATTCGCTCGTTCCAATCATCGGGAAGAAAGTTGTCCTGGCGGATAGTGGCCATTGTGATCTTGTCGCCCGCAGAAACAGGCTTTGAAGGCATATGATAAGGCTCGAACTCGGTCACTGGTTCGGATAGTCGCATCACAACCCAATCAAAGCGGTCCGTCAGCGAACGTTGCTTGGCATCGGGATAGAGGAAAGATCGAACATCGACCTTGTGCCATTTCGACCCTTTGCCGTCGCTCACCTCAAAACCACAACGCGAAATCGACATCCGACCAGCGTAGCCGCCCATGTTCGCTTCTGGAAAAAGAACGTGTCTTGCGGTGACGACAATATTGGACTTGAAAATAAGAAAGGCGCTAGCCTCGCCAAAGGGGCACATGATCCGGCCCGTCGCACCGAACTTCTTGCGGGCCTCATCCGGCGACATGCTGTGTGATGTGGCATACTCATCGATGGGATGCCGATTGTCGCCGCCAATGGCTCCTGCTTTGGCGTTAGAAGATCCGAGGATCAATACAAGTATGATTGCGAATAGTTGCGGCAGCTGCCGAGCAACGATTGTGAGCGACTCCATTGATAATCGTGACATGTTCTGGCTTTCCCTCCCGCTTGTACTTGGCTTGCGACACCAAAGCCATTAATCGGATATCTCGCTCGCCAATATCTTCCTGATACAACTTCACCGAGCGCAAGTCTAGCCGTCGCGCAATGCAGTTAATGACACGCTCCCGAACAAAAAACTATCGTTGTGACCCCTAGTAAGAGCTTAGAGCCTAAAAATATTCTCTACCAATGCTTGGCCGCGTCCGCACTCTACCAGATAAACCCTCTTGAGTAGGGGGCTTTATTGTGGCTTCGCCCGGTAGCTCTGCAACGTTCGCGATGTTCCCTTATGCCGTGTTCGGGCCGACGCCGTTGGCTTTTGGGCCCAACGCCACCGATTGACCTTGCGCCTGCAGGTCGTAAAATCAGTCATTCTATCGCGCCAACAGTTGTGCATCCGTTGATGCATTCCAACTTCGCCAAATGAGCAGTTGGGCCATGCTACGTTCCGGTTTGGGCTAAACTTGGTTCCGTTTTTACACCCTGAGAAGGCAGCGTCCGGCATAGCCATCTTCCATAATTCTGCTTATCTGTTATTTAGCCGGCTAAATATCAGCGACCTATTCTCAAAAGAGATATTCAAATAATTTCAATGGCTTAACGTTGTATATTTTGGCATGATTGGATATTATCGCTATCTGCTGGAGGCGTTCGGATCGGATGTCACCTCCCCATCTCTGTGTGCTCAGAAAGTCCGTGGGCGTGCGCGCCACTGTTGACAGTAGCCTTTGTCGAATCGCACAACTTCCATGCAATGGCTTTGTTGTTAATCACTTCGACGCCAAAGACCTCGCCGAACTGGTGTAGGGGGCGGTTGCTTTTCTGTGGTGGCTAGCTGCCCCTCCTCAACGGACGAGTTATCGCTGGCGTCACGGCGTTGGCCACGGTAGAATTGCGGCTCTTTCCATGAGGTGCCCGCGCCGGAGACCGGTACACCCGGCGCGCCAGCAAATGCAATCAGATCTGAGCGAAACCGCCGTCGGCCTGTATATCCGCCCCCGTGATGAAGCTAGCCTGATCGGAAGCTAGGAAGGCAATGACGTTGGCGATCTCGTCAGGGCTGCCGACGCGGCCGGCTGGAACATGCTGAGAGAGCGCGGCCAGGTAGGCGTCAGCCGAAACTTGCGATGGGGCTCCGCCTTTAAGACCGGGCGTTTCGATCGGCCCGGGGCTAACGACGTTCACGCGAATGCCACGCAGCTTAAGGTCGAGAATCCAGTTCCGAGCAAGAGCGCGAATGGCGGCCTTGGTCGCGGCATAGACGCTGCTGCCGCCCGGCAGGCCCTTGTTCGCAACAACCCACGAGGTCAGCACAATCGACGCCCCGTCGCTTAACAGCGGTAATGCCTGCTGAACCGTGAAGATCGTTCCTCTCACGTTCACCGAGAGCAGACGATCAACCATGTCCTCGGAGATTTCGCCGAGCGTCGCCTTTTCCAAGATGCCGGCGTTTGCAACGAGGATATCGAGCTTTCCCTTCGACGTCCGGATCTCCTCATAGAGACGATCGAGGTCGGCCAGACGGGACGAGTCGGCCTGGATGGCGGTAAACCAAGCAACCAACACGAAAGCTATGAGGAAACCGCCCAGCACCGGAATCATGCCCTCCCCTTCGAATTCAAGCAGGTTCCAAAGGAACCGAATACGAACGCGACTACGGCGCCGGGTCGACCGGGTTTGCTTGGTTTCCGGCCTAGCCATCCTCGAGGGACTCCGCATCGAACTTTGCTCTTGCAATATTTAGCTGAGCATGGTCGTAGATCGTCTTGTAGAGCTCATAGGCGGAGGATGCTTGGGGCAGCCTCGACATAATTTCTGACGAAAGCCCTACGCTCTGTAGATCTTCTAGGGGTGGCTCTCCCGGATTGCTTCGGCGCACGCCAGAAATAGATGAGGCAAATAGATCATGGATAGCCTTGCGGCGGACAGTGCGGCCGGCTCGATCACACGTTTCAAGAAAGGCGAGCACAAAATCGACATTTGTGAAAACGAAATCGTGGGGCGCCTGGCGCAGAAGGCTGGCAATCCAACCAAGGTCTCGTGATTCAGCTATTGCTAGCTTAGATTTCAAGAATTCCTCGGCGATTGCATCGATCGGCAATGCAACGACTTCAAACAGCTCTGTGGCGCTGTGGCGAAATCTCCAATTGTCTGGATCTTTGGACATCAGCCAATTCCACAACATGTCGAGAAGAACGCGAAATCGCTCAGTTTCACGGAACCGCATCGGAACATGAACAAATGCCCCGGAGTTGATGGCTCGCATTCCAGAGAAATTCTCGTCTTGAGCTGCCAGCTCCACTCGATCCATCAGAAAACGAAGCGTCTGCTCCGGAAAATGCCGAGAGAGATGCGACAGCAACGTCTCAATCCAATATCCAGAGAGTTCCCTGGTCTCCCTCAGTCTACCAAAGAGATATTCGAGATCGGCCTCGGTCAGTGCCGAAAAAACCCGGCTTCGTTCGCTGTGAAACACCATGAGAATGCGGTCGAGGAGACCGATGTCATTTTGGAAGTTGACATACCGCAGCATGTCGAGCGCGAAACGAGGGTTAGCTTCCGCGAGCGTATAGAAGACATTGGCTGCATTCTCGACCACTCCCGAAACGGGAGAGCCTAGGATGCGAATGAGGAGGTTGAAATCGGCTAGCGCTAGAGTTCCGTCATCCAATACGGGAGTACCGTAAGCTCTTGCCACGGCAACTTGGAAACGAGTGTTGCCAGTATCGAACAGACGGATCGCCCACTCCCGACCAGCGTCTATATTGGTACGCAATAGAAAATGCAGTGCGGTTCCCAGGGCGTCAATCATCCGATCATCTGGACGCCAAATTGCTATCTCAACGACATAGCGGGCAAAATCTGGCCGCGCAAACAACAATTGGTGCAAAAGCGCATGGCTTGACTCCCCACTGTTTAATCCGGAGTTCAGCAAACGCTCCAAACAGTTCTCCATTAGGGAAAACAGGCTGGCGGGATCCGGATATGCCACGTTCAGATCAACAACCAGATCTGATATCCATTTGCTGACGCGATCCTGCCAATTCGCCGCGTCAACTCGGCCGAGAAAAATCCGACCCCACCCGTCAGCCAAAACACTAAGTGTGCGAAACTGCAAATCAGTCGGAAGGGCCGCCATGATTTCTTGCGCAGCGGCTCGTGTGTTACGATCGGCGTAGTTGGCATGCCAGGAAACAGCATCGGCAATCGCAATCACGATGATCTGGTCGAGCTCACTTCTGACCACAACCTTGTGAAGCTTTTCCAGCGTATCGTGAAATTCGACAGCATATTTGTCCAGAGTCGCTTGCTCAATGCGCTGACCGAACAAACCCATAGGATATCGGAGAGCATGTTGAAGAAATTTAGCGGCTAGAACAGCCTGTCGGGTTGATCTCCCGGTCAGCAGTGACAATGCCGCATCGATCACTTGACCACGGAGATCCTTCACCGCGTCGTAGTTTACCGCGAAGGCACTCATCGTCAGGGTACGCCCGTCGCTTGAGTCGACATGCCCTTCACCGCTGAGAATGCCCTTTAGAAAATCAAACGGCGTACGTGTGCGCTCCAAGGCTAGGGGATCGGATAACAACGAAAGCCCAAAATCGATTGCTAGACGATTGTAGGCTATTGGTTTGTCTGGCTCGACTGCGACAAGTTCTGTCAGCACGCGAATACTTTGCTCAGGCAAACGACTTTGGTCTCGCATGTCTGCGTTTCCAAGTTCCCAGAGAAGTTCGCAAGCAGGACGCAGGAAATCCAGATGGTAGGCTATATTGCGCAATATAGAGACGAGCTCGGTCCGCTTGCTGCCGAGTTCGATCTGGCGCTCGACAAATTCCAACGCCTGACGAGGAGCGTAGTATGCGGCGGCTACTGCAGCCTCCAGCGCCGGGTCACCAAATTCAGCCTGTACGCGTAGGGCGCGCCAAAGATGATCGACTAATTGGCTCTTGGTGACATCACCTCCGTTCTTGCGCCAATCCAAACGTCCAAGGTTAACAAGTATGTTACCAAGAAGCTGTCGCGGCGCAGCGGCAAAAATCTTATCCGCAAGGGAGTTGAGCCGATTGCCGCTCGCGTCCACGCAGCTCTGTTCAATGATATAGTCGCCGAGCAGATCCGGCATGAGGCGGTACTTCGTGCCGCGATGGAAAATGATACCGCCGTCGGCCAGAAGGCGCAGGAGGCGAGAAACTACATGATCTTCAAGTCCGGTTACCTTAATAACAAGTTCGCGAAACGTTTGGTCATCAATACCAAAGGGCTGCACCAGGGCAATTACCTGCAGAATATCACCGATAGGTTTTTGATCTGCAGCGCCAGTGATTTCCCCGGTAACAATTTTCTGAAACTTGCCTAGTATTGTTACGCGAAAGCTGTGTGTGTCCAAAGCGAGCGCCGGCGGTAATTTGTCAGTTGCCGCAATACGTGCGGCCATGACAGTCACCAAAGGACAATCTGCGGTTGCTTTAGCGATTGGCTCAGCTAACTGCAGTGCCCCTCCATGAGCTTGCAAGACTTCCTCGGCCAATGTCTGTGTTTCAGCAAGCGACAAGGGCTTAACATCGACAAGGTCGATAGCGTCAGCGAGAGCAAACTGGCCTGCCTGCGCTTGAAGTCGGGCTGTTGCATACGGCCGAGTAGAAATAAGGATTCGAACATCAACTGGAGTTCTAGCAGCGTAGTCAAATAATATTGGGAGATCGCTACGGTCGTGAGCGTCATCAACAATCAATAACTTTGGGAGCCGCCCCAACTCCTCAAGCGAGGCTGCTGTAACCTGCTCGGTGGGTGACAGGAAAGATATTGCGAGCTGCGGATCTTCTGCGGCTAGGTGAGCTACGATCTCCTTCAGCAGACGAGATTTGCCGACGCCGCCTCGACCTTCCAAAAAGACGATGCGGCCCTTTCCCGCTCTCACTTTTTGGAGCAAGGCCTGCACATCGCTGTGACGACCAACCAGCGGCCAGTCATGGCGAAACGTTGCTAGTCTTGCGGCGAAAGGAGCAAAGAACTCCTCTGGATGTTGCCAGGGTCCTGCCGCATGGATGCCCAAAAGTGAAAGGCGTTGTCCGGGAAAGTAAGTATCGACCAACCGGATCTGCTGTGTTCTGTCCAGTTCGCGAATGAGACGGGACAAGTCTTGTTTGTCCCACAAACTCCAACCCGCTTCGCGCCGTACTGCCGCCGCAGTTTGCGGGCTGGCAACTCTACTGAGTGCTAGGATCTTGATATCAGAGTTGTGACTGTGGGCTTTAACTGCTGCCTCGACATCGGCGGGGCCAAAGCGTGTAACGCGCTTACATTGGACGGTTAAATATTGACCATCTGCGAGAACCGCAAGGATGTCGATCCCACCTTGATCATGCCCTCGCGCTCCTGCCCGACGAATTTCGCGCGCGTCAGGATTTTTTAGTCTGACTATCTCTTCGACCAACCGTTCAAAAGACTCAGGCGATAGCGCATCGATCGGAAAGTCTTGATCAAAGCTAACGGTCGCGGTCTCTGGAAGGGTCTCGCCGGCGGAACCGTAACTTCCATCCGTCATCAAATCAGATATCGGGATCTTCAAGACCCTGGCCAGCGCGGAAAGCTGGCTTTGCCGGGGGCGAGAAATGCCAGCCTCCCAGCGGGAGACGGCCTGTTGCGATGCGCCAAGTTTATCCGCGAGATCGCGTTGGCGATCGAGGCCAATAGCCCTGCGAGCGCATTCGATGGTCGCACCCAGTGCCTGGTATGGTTTTTTTAGCGTAGTCATAACGTACTATTCAACATAGTACGTTATGAAATGCAAGGATATCATACTCATATGTGGTTGAATTTAGCTCCGAACGTGAAGCGGCGCTGATTAATGACAATTGCCGGTTTCGGGGCGGAACTGAACTTGTTTTGGAGCGAACTCTTCGGGCTAGACCACGGACGCTTCAAACTAAGCCGCCATCAAAACCTATTGTGATCCGATCGAGCCGGTATTCAACGCGGCACCCACGGGCGCGGCAGCCGGCCCCTTTTTGCACTCCGGCGGCTGCCTTCTTCGCGAGTGACAAGAATGTCCGAAATCCCGCCTTCTGCGGCGCGATGCTGATTTTTTGGACGCTCTTCGTTGCTTTCCTGGGCCTTCGGCCGCCTTTCGGCAGTTGCATATCAAGTGTCTGGGAAGAGCCACGACGGGGTCCCGATTCCCTGTCCTACGAAAGCAAAACAAAGGGCAAATCCATGAACATCATACCATACCGTTGGATAGACATTCACAGTTCAAAGAATTGCTTGCATATAACCGGGATAGCGGCCCTCATCTCGATTGCTTGCAACAAGCACGACAACTAGCCTCAAAGTAGTGATTCGCTTAGTGAGGAAAGCCTGTGGCAGAGCCGTTGCATATTCGCAAAATCATGGAAGAACTAGTGGCCGGGCGCATGCGCGTTCCAAATTTCCAGCGCGGCTTTGTCTGGAACCCGGAACGGGTCTCATATCTGATGGACAGCATCTACAAGGGCTACCCCTTTGGCTCCATTCTACTGTGGCGCACGAAGCAGGAGCTTGCCCACGAGCGCGACCTTGGCCCCTTCAAGCTTCCGCACAACGACCCATCCTACCCGACCGATTACATCCTTGACGGACAGCAGCGCATTACATCGATCTTCGGCGTCTTTCAGACCGATATTCAGTTAGATAAGCGCCCGCTTTGGGCCAGCATCTACTACGACCTGCTGACGCCGGAGAACGCGCAGGATTCCTCGTTCATGGCGCTTCAGGATGACGAGGTGGATAAAAGCCGCCACTTCCCCATCAGCTGCCTTTTCGACCCGGTAGCCTATCGAAAGGAAACTGATGGCTACAGCGAAGATATGATTCAGCGCATCGACAAGCTGCAGGCTCGCTTCAAGGAAGCACTCATCCCGGTCCAGACGATCACTACCGAGGACAAGACGGCAGTTGCCATCGTGTTCGAGCGCGTGAATCAGCGCGGCGTCGAGCTGGATATCGCCGTCAAAACCTTCACGATGAAATTGCCGTCGATACTGCCGCAAAGGTGATCTCCGCGGAATTGCTGACGGACGATAGCTTCGCGAACCGGATAATCGTGCAAGGGGGGTGGTCAGTTCCCGATGCGGCCCACTTGATCATCAAAGAATTTGCTTGCTCCGCCATCCGAACGGGCGAACTGCATATTTATCGTGGGGTCCTGAATGATCAGGGCAAGGCATATCTGAAACTGTTCAAGGTCTGCGCTGGCAACCTAATGACGACCCATCGCTTGACGGAGCAGGAAGCAGTCGAGGAGCTGCGGGAGCTGTACGACGAGATCGCTGCTATTGGGTGAGACGCCGAGGAATTCAAGCCATGGACGATTTCACGGGTAAGACCACCGCCGAGCTACTGACGATGCACTCGGCCATCATGGAAGAGCTGCGCGGACGGGAAATCCTCAGGAGCGCCAACAACCCCACTGGAGACCTGGCAGAATACCTCTTCTGCGCCGCATTCGGCTGGCAGCAAGAGCACAATTCCAAAAAGGGCTACGATGCAATTGACGGCGCTGGGATCAGGTATCAGATCAAAGGCCGCCGTATCCATCGGCGCAATAAGTCTCGGCAGCTTTCGGCGATCCGAGATCTGGACGGTTTCGATATCTTAGCTGTCGTCCTCTTCGACGACGACTATAAGATCACCCAGGCCGCATTGATACCAGCGGCCACGATCAGGGCTGGGGCGACCTACGTTGAGCACACCAACAGCTATCGATTTATGGCGAGAGACGCTGTCTGGCAAACGGGTGGCGTCGCCGATGTGACTGAGAGATTGCTGACAATGGCCTGAGTGAGCGGCCGCGTCATCTTGAAGAGCTGTTTCTATTAGATTGAAATAATTTATGGATCGAACTTGACGCTACCGTCATTTTGAATTACATACTGGTTTCAGTATATAGGGAAAATGATATGGAACGGCTAATCTATGATAACGTCTTCGAGGCTCTCGTCGACGATAAGGATGAAGCGGCCGATCTGAGCTTCCGAGCGGGACTGATTTCCGCCCTCGTCGATCTCGTTGAAGATCGCGGCTGGAAACAGGCCGATGTAGCTGAGGCTTTAGGTATCCCACAGCCCCGAGTTAGCGAGCTAATGCGCGGGAAGATTCACTTGTTCTCCGCAGACAGGCTCATCGGCTACCTCGCTCGCCTGGGCGTCCGTTTCAAGCCATCTTTCGACCAGCACAAAATCGTATGCGCTGTTGAAATGACAGAGGCCGCTTAACGCGGCCTCAGATGTCATTCTATTTCTTCTTCTTCTCCCTTTCGTCTTCCGCCACCAATGCCATCATGGCCTTGTAGCGCTCTTTCACCGTTTCCATCGCCGCCTTGTCGACCCCGTTCGTGGTCTTCGTGAAGGCATGTAACACGTAGACTTTGTCTCCGTGTTTGGCGCAGTAAACGCAACGGAATGCCGGACTTCCATTTTCAATTAGCTCGATCACTCCATGCGTATTCCGATGAAGCCGGCCATCGATTCCGATTTGAAGCCGGCCAGTCATTCCGATTTCATTCCGGCCGGCGTTCCGATTTGAAGGCGGCCATTTCTCGGACTGATCCTGGGTCTGTTTGATGTTTGGATCGGGTTTTGCTTCAGGTCAAGCTTGCGGTGTTTCAGGCAGCGCCGGGGCGCGCTGTTTTCGCATGCTTTCGCCGGCGAGATCGATGCGATAGGCGTTGTGAACGAGGCGGTCCAATATGGCATCGGCGAGCGTAGGATTTGCAATAATTTCCCACCAGCGATCCAGCGGCACCTGACTGGTGACGATCGTCGATCGCCGCTCATAGCGGTCTTCGATGATCTCGAGGAGATCGCGCCGCTGATCATCGTTGAGTTTTTCCGGTCCCCAGTCGTCGAGGATCAGCAGGTCGGTCTTGGCCAGCGATTTGAGGATACGGCCATATCTGCCGTCGCCCCTTGCCAGCGCGAGCGTGGCAAACAGCCTGGGAACGCGATGATAGGCGACGGAGAAATCCTCGCGGCATGCCTTATGGCCGAGTGCGCAGGCAAGCCAGCTCTTGCCGACGCCGGCCGGCCCGGTGATGAGGAGGCTGTGATGCTTGCGGATCCAGTCGCAGCCGGCAAGGTTCATGAACAGGTTGCGGTCGAGACCACGTGCGGCTCGAAAGTCGGCATTCTCGATCTGCGCATCATGACGCAGCTTGGCAGCTCTGGCGCGGGCTTCGAAGCGCTTCTGGCGACGCATGGTAGCCTCCCGTTCGAGCAGTATGGCAAGCCATTCTCCATGCTCGAGGCCGCGCGCCTCTGATTGTGCGTCGAGCTCCTGGAAGGCCGTGGCCATCCCGTGAAGGCCAAGTTCGCGCAGCATATCGATGGTGGGATTGGTCAGCATTGGTGTGTCTCCTCAATGAAAGTAATCAGGGCCACGCAGATTGGCATGATCGACAATGGCGGTCGGTTCGGTGGAATGGCGGGCGGCTCTGTGGTTGGCCAGCAGCGAAGCAATGCTCTTGCAGTTCAGCCCGCCGATCTCGACAGCGCGTGCTGATACGGCTTCGGCTCGATTGCGTTCGATATCGCGAAACAGGCGAAGCACACCCAGGCATGTTCGAAAGCCCTGTTCGGGATGGGGGCGACTGGCGAGGATTGCGATGATCAATCCTTCTGTCTGGGGACCGATGGATGCACCCCAGCGTCGAAAGCGATCCGGTGTCCATTCGGCATAGCGCCTGTGAGAGCTGGGCATGTGATCCGGATCTGTTCCATGACGCGGGCCGCCATAGCGGCGCTGATGCACGGCGACGCGCTTGCCGCGGTGGAAGATCTCGATGGTGCGTGCCGTCGCCCTCAGATCGACCTGCTGGCGAATAAGATTATGCGGCACGGAATAGAGGAAGGTTTTGAACTCGACATGGTAATCGGTCGATACGCGAACCAAACGCCATTCGGCGAATTCGTAGTCTTCGCCCGGAAGGCCGGCGAGCGCGGCACGTTCGACACTCTCAAACAATTGGCGGCGGCTGACGCCCAATCGGCGCATGACGTGATCATTGATGCGATCGAGAGCCTGGCCAA
>Ga0209435_100242_pt1 | contig 14604 bp, 10 predicted proteins | sample AraplaCL_Col_mLB_FD_184260 | JGI IMG/M metagenome (GOLD analysis project Ga0209435, IMG submission 184260) | Arabidopsis root microbial communities from the University of North Carolina, USA - plate scrape CL_Col_mLB (SPAdes) (version 2) | ecosystem: Host-associated > Plants > Roots >... | reverse complement strand
ACGCCACGAATCGCAGATTTGAAAGTGAACAGGAAAGTCAATGAAATCAACGATCTACCAACACCACCTCCGCGCCAGTGCTAGCTTTTCGTACCGTCACTTATTGCACTGAAAACGAGGAGACCCCAACGTGGACATCCAGATGCGCACCAATGTGCCGCACATCTTCGCCATCGGCGACATCGTGGGCCAGCCCATGCTGGCGCACAAGGCGGTGCACGAGGCGCATGTGGCGGCGGAAGTGATCGCCGGCGAATTGCAGGGCAACAAGGAACTGGCCAGCGCCGCCTTCAACGCCCGCGTGATCCCCAGCGTGGCCTACACCGACCCCGAAGTGGCCTGGGTGGGCCTGACCGAAGACCAGGCCAAGCAGCAGGGCATCAAGGTCAAGAAGGGCCTGTTCCCCTGGGCGGCCTCGGGCCGCGCCATTGCCAACGGCCGCGACGAAGGCGTCACCAAGCTGCTGTTCGACGACAGCCCCGAAGCAGGATCAGGAGACGGCCATGCTGGCCGGGGCCACGGCAAGATCCTGGGCGGCGGCATGGTCGGCACGCATGCGGGCGACATGATCGGCGAGATCGCCCTGGCCATCGAGATGGGTGCGGACGCTGTCGACATCGGCAAGACCATCCACCCGCATCCGACGCTGGGCGAGAGCATCGGCATGGCGGCGGAAGTGGCGCATGGCAGCTGCACGGATGTGCCGCCTGCGCGCAAGTAAGTCCGCAGCCAAGCTACCCTGACAAGGCCCGAACTGGCGACGGTTCGGGCCTTGTGCTTTGCGTACCCAAACAATCGCCGCAGAATACTGTGCATTTGTACAGTATTCATGTCAGCCACTTCCAAGCCCAAGCTCTACAACCCACGCCACCCCGAACGCACGCTGCTCTACCAAATGGTAGCCGAGCACTACGAGACCTGGCTAGAGTTGGCCAGCGCGGGTCAGTTCGACGGCCAGGGCGACCACCACACCCCCAAGCCCTTCGTGCGCAAAGCGTTTGCCAAGTATCTTGAGTGCGGCATCTTTGCCCATGGCTTTGCCCGCGCTCGCTGCGGCGACTGTGGGCACGACTACTTTGTAGCCTTCTCCTGCAAAGGCCGGGGAGTCTGCCCCTCGTGCACCACGCGGCGGATGGTGGAGACGGCGGCACACCTGAGCGACCACGTTTTCCCCCGCCTGCCGGTGCGCCAGTGGGTGCTCTCCGTGCCCAAGAGGTTGCGGTACTTCATGCAACGCGACGGAGCGGTGCTGAGCATGGTGCTGCGCATCTTTCTGCGGGTGATCGCACAAACTCTGCAGACCCACAGCCCCGGTGCGGCCCATATGGACAAGGCAGGCCTGCACATCGGTGCCATCGCCTTCATTCACCGATTCGGCTCCAGCCTCAATGAACACGTCCACTTCCACGTTTGTGTGGTGGACGGGGTGTTTGAGGAAGTGGAGGGCGAGGGCGATGCTGATGCGACCCCTCGAATCTCATCGCCGGGTGTCATCTTTCACGCGGCCACCGGCATCGATGCGGCTACCGTGGCCCCAGTGCAGACCACACTGCAAAAACGCATCCTGCGCGCCTTCGTTGCTCGGGGCCTGCTGGAGAACTGTGACGCCAAAGACATGCTGGGCTACAAACACAGCGGCTTCTCGGTGGACGCCGGTGTCTGCATCGAAGCCCACGACCGCGCTGCGCTGGAGCGGCTGCTGCGCTATTGCGCGCGTCCACCGTTTTCCATGGAGCGCCTACGCAAAGAGGGAAGCAAACTGGTGTACCGCTGTGCCAAACAGCGCAGCGAGCCCACCAGTGACAAGCGTGGTGCCAAGGCAGATGAGCTGCACCTCACACCGCTGGAACTGATCGACCGCATCGCCGCGCTGGTGCCACCGCCACGCACCCACCGGCACCGCTACTTTGGTGTGCTGGCACCAAACTCGCCGCTGAGAGCGGCGGTAACGGCGCTGGCTCAGCCTGCTGCGTCGCAACCAGCCACGGTGGAGACTGCACAACCTGGCGCGGGCGTACCTGGGGTGGCGGCGCCGGGCAACGCGGCCACACCCACACCCGAACCTGAAGCACGCCCGAAGCGAGCGGCGCATTACTTGTGGGCGGTGCTGATTGCCCGCATCTACGAGGCATTTCCGCTGCTGTGCCCCATGTGCGGTGGGCAGATGCGCATCATTGCCTTCATCACCCACAGCGCCGAAATCCGCCACATCCTGAACCACATCGGGGTGGAGTCTGCCCCCCCGCACATCACCCCGGCACGCGGGCCACCGCTGTGGGAGGGCTGCGACGCGCCGGTGGATGATGGTGCGCAAGGCGAGCCGGATTGGGATCTGGCAGCTCAACCCGACGAGGTAGACCAGCGCGTCAATTGGTGACCCAGTGAAGCGGCGGTATCCATCGCTGCGGGGAAGCAGCTGCGCGCGCGCCAGGCCCAAATGCATACTGCCTCCCAAGCTCTTGCCATTGAGCGGCAAGCGAGCGCTCAACCTTCCTTGGCCGAACGTGTTTCGAGGCCCAAAACTCGTGCCATACTTGGCCTCATGCGGTTGAATTTCCTATCCGTGATCAGCCTCACCTCCTATCTCTTTTACAGCGGCTTCTATTACCACTCCCGGCATCAGCTTTTTAGCAATCGCTCCTGCGGCAACAAGCCCCGTGGTCAAACGAGCACTGAAGTGCCCACCACCACGATAGTCTTCATTACCGCCATATTTTTGATGCGCCACCATATCTGCATGACCAGGACGCGGAAAGCTGCGTTGCTTTTCATAATCGCCGCTTCGGGTATTATTATTTTCAAAAAGAATCGTGATCGGTGCCCCGGTGGTTTTTCCATTGAACACGCCACTCTTAAAAAAGGGATAATCAGCTTCCTGCCGCGGCGTTGTCCCCTTCTGTTTTCCGCCTTTACGCCTTTCCAGGTCCGGTAAAAGATCTTCTTCGGACAATGACAGACCAGCAGGACAACCATCAATAACGATGCCTACTGATTCACCATGTGATTCGCCAAAAATATGCACCCTGAAGATGCGGCCGAAGCTATTCATGAGAAATTAAATTGATGGTTTAAAGATACAACACCGCCAAGTTGTTTAAGATCGCTGTAAAAATCCGGGTAGGATTTATTCACCGCTTCTGCATGTTCGATGGTTGTTTCACCCACAGCTTTTAAAGCAGCCACCGCGCAAGCCATCGCAATGCGATGATCGTGCCTTGAACTAACTTCAGCTCCTTTTACGCCTTTCCCTCCGATCACGCGCATCAGATCTCCCTCAAGGTGGATTTCAACACCCATTTTCCCGAACTCGTCCTGCAGCGTCAATCCTCTGTCACTTTCTTTATGCGCCAGCCTGCTTACGCCTTTGATCTTTGTTTCTCCTTTGCAATAAGACGCCAAAGCAACCAATGGCGGAAAAAGATCCGGGCAATCAGTAGCATCAAATTCAAATGCATTGAGATCAGCAGGATGAAGTTTGATCTCTTTTGCATCAATCGCAATACCTGCGTTCGCACTCATCAAAGCCTGAACGATCGCTTTATCAGCCTGCGTCGAAGCTATATCCAAACCTCTTACCGTGATCGGCCCGGCAATAGCCCCCGCTACCAGTAAAAAAGCACCACCGCTCCAGTCGCCTTCTACGGTGTATCGTTGCATTTTCGTTTCATCATATACATTCCCGGCTTTGAAATAAAACTCTTCATAGTTTCGATTCTCGGGAGTCTTCAAACCAAACCGCTTCATCACATCCAGTGTAAGATCGATATACGGACGGCTTTTGAGATTCGTTACTTTTATCGCAACATCGCTTGCATCTGCGGCCGCATATGCAAGCAACAAACCTGTAAGGAACTGAGAGCTTAAGGACCCATCAACCGTAACGTCTGCTGGTTTCAATGGCCCCTGTATAACGAGAGGCAATTTACCCTGGTTAGATTTAACTTTTACACCGAGATGCGGAAGAATTTCATCAAAGAAATCCATTGGTCTTGTAACAAGGCTTCCAGATCCTTTGATCGTCACCTCTTCTTTACTCAACGCAACAATCGGAGTAAACATCCGGATACTTAAACCAGATTCACCGCAGTCAATAAAAGGAGCGACAGGTTTTACGCCTTCACTTGTTATCTGCAAAGAACCATCAGGCTGATCTTCAAGCCTGGCACCAAGCCGGCTTACAATATCCCTGGCAGCTTTATCATCATTGCTATGACCGGGATTAATGATCTCACTTATTCCTTTTGCAACCAGTGCAGCAGCACAAGCTCGCTGCATCGAACTTTTTGAAGCGGGTGACTGGATAATTCCAGTCAGATCTCCGGGCTGTATTGTTACTTTCACTTTGGTAATGCTTGAATGATTTTTTCTAATTGAACCAGTGGAATACTCTTCACCACTCCCTTCCCTACTTTTTCCAGCAACACATAGTTCATTTCCTTTTTTTCACGCTTCTTGTCCATTTTCAACAGATTAAAAGCCTTTTCCCTATCGAATGCCATATAAGTCGGTAACCCATATTGTTCCAACACTTCTACCACGCGATTTGTTTGTTTGAATCCAGACAATTGCTCAGAAATATGACACGCGTATGTCATTCCTATAGCAACCGCATGGCCATGCATCAACGCATATTCATTTTCGATGGCATGCCCCAATGTATGACCAAAGTTCAACAAACGCCTTACCGACTTTTCGAACTCATCCTCCTGAACAACCTTCGCTTTTAACTGAGCATTACGCTGAAGAAGCACTGCAATCAGCTTTGGCTTTTTCTGATATACCGCAAGATTGTTCGCTTCCAGTTCACGGAACATGGCAGCATCCTTTATACAAGCATGTTTTATGATCTCGGCAAATCCGTTCACCCATTCCTTGTGCGGAAGACTCTTCAATAAACTAATATCATGCAGGATAAATGATGGCTGACGGATCACACCAACCATGTTCTTATACAGCCCCACGTCAATACCATTCTTACCGCCAACAGATGCATCCACCAGTGCCAGCAATGAAGTCGGAATAAATCCAAACTTTAATCCGCGCATATAAACCGCCGCAACATAACCAGCAATATCTGTGATCACACCGCCGCCAATTCCTACCAGCGTTGTTTTTCTATCAGCTTCCAATTCTATCAACTGATCGATAATATCGTCAACTGTCGACTGAATCTTATACGCTTTTTCCCCCGCCTGCCGGTGCGCCAGTGGGTGCTCTCCGTGCCCAAGAGGTTGCGGTACTTCATGCAACGCGACGGAGCGGTGCTGAGCATGGTGCTGCGCATCTTTCTGCGGGTGATCGCACAAACTCTGCAGACCCACAGCCCCGGTGCGGCCCATATGGACAAGGCAGGCCTGCACATCGGTGCCATCGCCTTCATTCACCGATTCGGCTCCAGCCTCAATGAACACGTCCACTTCCACGTTTGTGTGGTGGACGGGGTGTTTGAGGAAGTGGAGGGCGAGGGCGATGCTGATGCGACCCCTCGAATCTCATCGCCGGGTGTCATCTTTCACGCGGCCACCGGCATCGATGCGGCTACCGTGGCCCCAGTGCAGACCACACTGCAAAAACGCATCCTGCGCGCCTTCGTTGCTCGGGGCCTGCTGGAGAACTGTGACGCCAAAGACATGCTGGGCTACAAACACAGCGGCTTCTCGGTGGACGCCGGTGTCTGCATCGAAGCCCACGACCGCGCTGCGCTGGAGCGGCTGCTGCGCTATTGCGCGCGTCCACCGTTTTCCATGGAGCGCCTACGCAAAGAGGGAAGCAAACTGGTGTACCGCTGTGCCAAACAGCGCAGCGAGCCCACCAGTGACAAGCGTGGTGCCAAGGCAGATGAGCTGCACCTCACACCGCTGGAACTGATCGACCGCATCGCCGCGCTGGTGCCACCGCCACGCACCCACCGGCACCGCTACTTTGGTGTGCTGGCACCAAACTCGCCGCTGAGAGCGGCGGTAACGGCGCTGGCTCAGCCTGCTGCGTCGCAACCAGCCACGGTGGAGACTGCACAACCTGGCGCGGGCGTACCTGGGGTGGCGGCGCCGGGCAACGCGGCCACACCCACACCCGAACCTGAAGCACGCCCGAAGCGAGCGGCGCATTACTTGTGGGCGGTGCTGATTGCCCGCATCTACGAGGCATTTCCGCTGCTGTGCCCCATGTGCGGTGGGCAGATGCGCATCATTGCCTTCATCACCCACAGCGCCGAAATCCGCCACATCCTGAACCACATCGGGGTGGAGTCTGCCCCCCCGCACATCACCCCGGCACGCGGGCCACCGCTGTGGGAGGGCTGCGACGCGCCGGTGGATGATGGTGCGCAAGGCGAGCCGGATTGGGATCTGGCAGCTCAACCCGACGAGGTAGACCAGCGCGTCAATTGGTGACCCAGTGAAGCGGCGGTATCCATCGCTGCGGGGAAGCAGCTGCGCGCGCGCCAGGCCCAAATGCATACTGCCTCCCAAGCTCTTGCCATTGAGCGGCAAGCGAGCGCTCAACCTTCCTTGGCCGAACGTGTTTCGAGGCCCAAAACTCGTGCCATACTTGGCCTCATGCGGTTGAATTTCCTATCCGTCGTGGACAATGCAGCCGAGCAGACCATGCCCGCAATACAACACCGCCTGCTTCCGTTGCCCTGCGAACCAGTGCATGCGCCGCCGGACATTCGGCCCTGGATGGCGCCCTGCTTGGTCCGCACCCCGTCCGCCTCCATCCCAGGGGCCGTGCCATGACGGTGCTGAGCCTGTCGATGGTGGTGCTGGCGGCACTGATCCACGCCACCTGGAACCTGCTGGCCAAGCGTGCCGCCCATGCGGGCACGGCCTTCGTCGGCGCCAGCACCGTGGTGGCCTGCGTCGCCTACCTGCCCTGGGTGGTGTGGCAGCTCATGCATGGCGGCATGCCCATCAACGCGCCGGTCGTGGCCTGCATCGTGGCCAGCGGCCTGCTGCACCTGGTCTACAGCATGTGCCTGCAGAAGGGCTACCGCGTGGCCGATCTGTCGGTCGTGTATCCGGTGGCCCGCGGAACCGGACCGCTGCTGTCCTCGGTCGGCGCCTTCGTGCTGCTGGGCGAGGTGCCCTCGCTGCACGGCCTGCTGGGCCTGGCCGCCATCGTGCTGGGCATCGGGCTGATCTGCACCGACGGCCACCTGGCCATGTTCCGCAAGCCCGGCGCCCTGGCCGGCGTGCGCTGGGGCGGCGCCACGGGGGCCCTCATCGCCGGCTACACCGTGGTCGACGCCTGGGGCGTGAAGGTGCTGGGCGTCGGACCGGTGGTGCTGGACTGGTTCTCCAACCTGGTGCGGCTGTGCGTGCTCGCGCCCTGGATGCTGCGCAACCGCGCAGCCACGGTGGCGGCCATGCGCGGGCACTGGTGGCTGGCCGTGGCCGTGGGCCTGCTCTCGCCGCTGTCCTACATCCTGGTGCTGGCTGCGCTGGAGATGGGCGCGCCGGTCAGCGTGGTCGCGCCCACGCGCGAGATGTCGATGATGGTCGGCGCGCTGTTCGGCATGCTGGTGCTGCGCGAGCGGGTGGGCCCGGGCCGCGCCGCGGGCTGCGTGCTGGTGGTGCTGGGCGTGGTGCTGCTCAGCGGGGCCGTGTGAGAAGCTGTGCACCGGGCCCTCGCGGCCACGCGAGAGGCGGGATCGGCCGGTGCAGGCCCGAAGGCACGCGCGCCGACCAATCCCACACCAGCACCTGGGCGCGACAATCCCCGCCGTGCCGACCAGCCGCGCCGACGGCCGCGCGATGGCGCAACGCATCCTGCGCCGCGGCCCTGCTGCTGGCCTACCTTCATCGGAGCAAGCCCCTATGACTTCCTTCATCGTCGTGCTGAACTGCGGCTCGTCGAGCATCAAGTTCGCGCTGTTCGACGCCACCGGCACGGACCGCCACCCCGCCTGGAACGGCAAGGTCCAGGGCATCGGCGGCCCGGCGCCCGACTTCGGTGCCACCACGGTGCCGGTGCGGCCGGTCGACCTGGGCAGCGAGCAGCCCTACACGCGGGCGCTGCAGACCATCCGCGAGGAGATCGTGCGCTGGCTCGACGGCCGCTCCGTGGCGGCGGTGGCACACCGCGTGGTGCACGGCGGCGCCCGCTACCTGGCGCCGCAGCGCGTGGACGCCCAGGTGCTGGCCGAACTCAAGGCCCTGGTGCCGCTGGCGCCGCTGCACCAGCCCTTCGCGCTGGAGGCGATGGAGATCCTGCTGCGCGAGCAGCCCGGGCTGCCGCAGGTGGCCTGCTTCGACACGGCCTTCCACCGCAGCCTGCCGCTGGTCGAGCAGGTCCTGCCCCTGCCCTACGCGGCCTTCGAGCGCGGCCTGCGCCGCTACGGCTTCCACGGCCTGTCGTACGAGTACATGGCCGTGGCGCTGCAGGAACGCCACGGCGCGCTGGCACGCGGCCGCACCGTGGTCGCCCACCTGGGCAGCGGCGCCAGCCTGTGCGCCATGCAGGCGCTGCAGAGCGTGGCCACCACCATGGGCTTCTCGGCGCTGGACGGCCTCATGATGGGCACGCGCACGGGCGCGCTGGACCCCGGGGCCGTGCTCTACCTCATGGAGATCGAGAAGCTTTCGCTGCAGCAGGTGGGCCGTGTGCTGTACCACGAGTCGGGCCTGCTGGGCGTCTCGGGCATCTCGTCCGACCCGCGCGTGCTGCTGGAGCGCGAGGCCGACGCGCCGCGCGCCGCGCTAGCGCTGGCGCTGTACGTGCGCCGCATCGTGCGCGAGGTGGGCGCGCTGGCAGCGGTGCTGGGCGGGCTGGACCTGCTGGTCTTCACGGCCGGCGTGGGCGAGCACAGCGTGGTGCTGCGCCAGCGCATCTGCGCGGCGCTCGACTGGCTGGGCGTGGCGCTGGACGAGGATGCCAATGCCCGCAACGCCAGCGTCATCTCGGCCGCCGCCAGCCGCGTGCGTGTGGGCGTGGAGCCGACCAACGAAGAGTGGGTGGCGGCGCGCCATGCGCAGGAGGTGCTGGCCCTGGGATGAGAACCATCGGGATGTCCATGCCGCTGCGCCGTTGCTGCATCGCCTTGTTCGCCGCAGTGCTGGCGCTGCTGGCCGGCTGCGCGCAACTGCCTTCGCTGGAGGGTCGCAGCGCGAGCCGGCTCGACCCGGACACCGCGGCCACGCGGCTGGGCCGCGCCGTGCGCCAGGCCGCTGCGCTGCAGTCGCCCGGGCACTCGGGCACTCGGGCATGTTCCTGCTCGACCAGGGCCGCGACGCCTTCGCCACGCGCGTCTTGCTGGCCGAAGCGGCCGAACGCACGCTGGACGTGCAGTACTACATCTGGCGCGACGACATGTCGGGCCGGCTGCTGTTCGAGGCGCTGCGCCGCGCAGCCGACCGCGGCGTGCGCGTGCGCCTGTTGCTCGACGACCTGGGCAGCGCGGGCCTGGACGCCACCTTGGCCGACCTCGACGCCCACCCGCGCATCGAGGTGCGGCTGTTCAACCCCTTCGTCCAGCGGCGCTTCAAGCCGCTGGGCTTCGTGACCGACTTCGGGCGCGCCAACCGGCGCATGCACAACAAGTCGTTCACGGCCGACAACCAGGCCACCGTGGTCGGCGGCCGCAACGTGGGCGACGAATACTTCGGCGCCGAGGTCGACACGCTGTTCGTGGACCTGGACGTGCTGGCCATCGGGCCCGTGGTGCAGGCCGTCTCCGAGGATTTCGACCGCTACTGGGCGAGCGGCTCGTCCTATCCGCTGGCCTTGCTGCTGGACGCGGCCGACGCCACGCCGCCGCCGCCCAAGGACCTGCAGAACCTGCCCGACCGCACGCGCCAGTACCTGGACGCCGTGGCGCGCTCGTCCTTCGTGGCCGAGCTGCTGGCAGGGCGGCTGCCGCTGCACTGGGCGCCGGTCGAATTCGTCAGCGACGATCCGGCCAAGGGACTCGGACAGGCGGACGATGCCGACCTGATGTTCGCGCGCACGGCCCGGCTGGTCGACACGCCTGCGCACAGCCTGAAGCTGGTATCGCCCTACTTCGTGCCCACGGCGCGCGGCACGGCGCTGTTCGAGAAGCTGGCGGCCCGCGGCGTGGACGTGGCCATCCTCACCAATGCGCTGGAGGCCACGGACGTGGCCGTGGTGCACGCCGGCTACATGCCTTGGCGCGTGCCGCTGCTGCGCGCCGGTGTGCAGCTGTACGAGATGCGGCGCGAAGCCGACACGCAGGCGCCGGACGCCAAGCTGCGCCTGGGCAGCAGTTCGGCAGAGAGCCTGCACGCCAAGACCTTCGTGGTCGACCAGCGCCAGTTGTTCGTGGGATCGTTCAACTTCGATCCGCGCTCGGCCCGGCTCAACACCGAACTGGGCTTCGTCATCGACAGCCCGGCGCTGGCCGCGCAGCTGGACACCCAGCTGCGCGAGAAGGCCAGCGCGCGCGGCTACCAGCTGCAGTTGAGCCCGCATGGCCGACTGCAATGGCGCGACGGCCGCAGCGAGCCGCCGCAGCTGCTGGAACGCGAACCCGGCGCGCCGCTGTGGCTGCGGCTGGGCCTGCGCCTGCTGTCCTGGTTGCCGATCGACTGGCTGCTGTAACCCTAGATTCGGCAGTTGGATGCGCCCGATGGCGCCGTGATCGGCGTGCCAGGCAAGGCGCGACGACGCGGCGCACTTCTGTGCGCAAGGAGGAGCAACGCGGCATGGCGCGGCGAGCGCGGTGCCGGCGGGTGCATAGCGTCCTCACCTCGAAGGTGAGAGCCATCGAAGACGCTCGCTTCAGTGTCCATGCGGTGTTTCTGAAGGTGGCGAGCGGTCAACTGCCGAATCTAGGGCAACTCAATCCAGCCGGATCGGTGGCCGCACGCGCGCCTGGATGCGGTCGGCCAGCCACAACAGGCCGCCGCGCCAGAAGCCGTGCAGCCGTGCCTGGTGGCTGCGGTACAGCATGGCATGGCTCAGCTGCGCCAGGCGCCCGCGGATGATGCCGCCGTCGAAGAAGCCGAACTGGCCCAGCGATCCGAACGCATCGTAGTCGGCCAGCGACACCAGCGCGCCGAAGTCGCGAAAGCGGAACGGCGGTACCGTGGCCCCGGCCGCCAGCACCTGCGGCAGGTGGCGCACCAGGTGCTGGGCCTGCTGGTGGGCCACCTGGGCCGTGGGCGGCAAGGGCCGCTCGCTGCCGGGCAGCGTCAGGCTGGCGCAGTCGCCGACGGCGTAGATGGAAGCGTCGCGCGTGGTCTGCAGCGAAGGATGCACCAGCAGCTGGTGGTTGCGGTTGGTCTCCAGGCCGTCCAGGTCGGCCAGCACCGCCGGCGCCTTCACGCCGGCGGCCCAGACCTTGAGCGAGGCCCGCAGCAGGCTGCCGTCGGCCAGCTCGAAGCCCTCGGCCAGCGCCGCTTTGACCTGCGTGTCCGTGCGCACGCGCACCCCGAGCGCGCGCAGACGCCGCAGCGCGGCCTCGGAGATGTCCTGCGGGAACGAGGCCAGCAGCCGCGGCCCGGCCTCCACCAGTGTGATCGTGAGCCGCTCGCCGAGACCCGTGGCGCCATAGGCCTCGGCGGTCTCGGTCAGCTGCACGAGTTCGGCCGCCAGCTCCACGCCCGTGGCGCCACCGCCGACGATGGCGATGGACAGCGGCTGCCCCATGGCCACGCACTGCAGCATGCGCAGCCGCACTTCGCGGCTGAAGGCATCGGCCTGCAGCCGCGAATCGATGGCATGGCAGTGCTCCGCCACGCCCGGCGTGCCGAAGTCGTTGGCCTGGCTGCCCAGGGCCAGCACCAGAACGTCGTAGGGCAGCCTGCGCGCAGGCACGAGCAGGCGGCCGTCCTCGGCATGCAGCGGCGCGACCTGGACCAGGCGCTGCGGCCGGTCCAGGCCACTCAGCGCACCGGGCTGGTAGACGAAGCCCGCGTCGCGCGCCTGGGCCACGAAGGTGGTCTGCTGCTGGGCGATGTCGCGCGTGCCGGCCGCGATGGTGTGCAACATCGGCTTCCAGACATGGGCGGCATCGCGGTCCAGCAGCGTGACCGTGGGCGCGCCCGGCCGGGCACGCCAGCGCCGGCCCAGCGACGTGGCGATCTCCAGGCCGGCGATGCCGCCGCCCACGACCAGAACGCGGGCGCCGGGTGTGTCGGGTGTGCCGAATGCGGTCGTGTTCATCGGACCATTACAGCACCGGCCACGGCGCCAGGGCCTGCAGGCGCGCACGCCGCAGGGGATTGCTGCGGCGCCGTCCTACGCCGCTACGGCGTGCGCCGCACCCGCTTGCGCCACGGCCTCGCGCAACAACCACGCCTGCAAAGCCTCGCGCTCCATCGGCTGCGCGATGTGGTAGCCCTGGCCCTCGTGGCAACCCATGTCCACCAGGGCCTGCAGCGTGTCCGCATCCTCGATGCCCTCGGCCAGCACCTGCAGGCCCAGCCGGCGGCCCAGCTGGGCCACCGTCTCGGCGATGCGGGCGCTGCGGGCCTGGCGCAGCTGGCGCACGAAGCCACGGTCGATCTTGATGCGGTCCAGCGGCAGCCGCTCCAGGTAGCTCAGCGAGGAGTAGCCGGTGCCGAAGTCGTCGACCGCGATGCTGATGCCCTCGGCACGCAGCGCCGTCAGCGTGGACTCCAGCAGCTGCGTGGGCAGCACGGCGGCCGACTCGGTGATCTCCAGCTCCAGGTGCCGGCCCTGCAGGCCGTGCTCGGCCAGCGCGCCGCGCACGGTCGCGAGGAAGGCCGGGTCGCGCAGCTGGGCCACGGCCACGTTGACCGCCATGCGCCGCGGCGCGCAGCCCTGGTCCAGCATGGCGCGCATGGTGGCGCAGGCCGTGGCCAGCACCCACTGGCCCAGCGGCACGATCAGGCCGGAGTGTTCGGCCACCGGGATGAAACGGTCCGGCGGCACCAGCCGTCCGTCGGCGGTGCGCCAGCGCAGCAGCGCTTCCAGGCCCACGAGCGCCTGCGTGCGCAGGTCGCGCTGCGGCTGGTAGACCAGGTACAGGCGTGCCTGGTCGATGGCCGCGCGCAGCTCGGACAGCAGCAGCGCGCGCTCGCGCGCCTCGGCCCCCATCTGCTCGGCGTAGCGCAGCTCCTGGCCACGGTGCTCGCGCTTGGCGCGCTGCAGCGCGATGGTCGCGTCCTTGAACAGGTCCACACCGGTCTGGCCCGCGTCGGCCAGCAGCACGTAGCCGCAGGTCAGCGAGACCTTGTGCGGCACGCCGTCCAGCAGCAGCGGCTGGCGCACACAGGCCAGCAGGCGCTGGGGCAGCACCTGCGCGCGGCTGCCCAGCACGCCGAAGGTGTCCGACCCCACGCGCGCCAGCAGCACGCCCGGCGGCAGGGCCTGGGCCAGTTGCTGCGCCACCGCGCGCAGCAGCCGGTCGCCGAAGCGGTGGCCCATCACGTCGTTGGTGGCGCTGAAGTCGTCGATGTCCAGCAGGGCCAGGATGTGGTCGCGCGCGCCGCGGCGCGCGCATGCGTCCACCTGCTCGGTGAAGTGCGCGCGGTTGGGCAGGGACACCAGCGCGTCGTGGTAGGCGGACTGGTGCAGGCGCTCGAGCAGGCTGCGGTTGTGCCGCAGCGTGCGCAGGTGGGCGCAGAACACCTCCAGCAGGCGCGGCTCCGGCGCCTCGCGCAGCGCGGGCGCGTGCACGTAGACCGCCATGGCCTGGCCGGCGTGCTGCCCCATGGGCAGGGCCAGACCGCCCGACGCACCACCGTGGGCGGGCAGGCCTTGCACCAGCGCGCGGTGCAGCAGCAAGGCGGCGTTGGAGGTCTGCAGGCGGCGCCGACGCGCGGCGAAGTCGCCGGTCGCGGCCAGAACACGGCAGCCGCTGGCGGCGCCCGTCTCGCGCACGCAGACCAGGCCCTGCGGCGCCACGCCCAGCAGGCCGGCCAGCTGGGTGATCACGGCCGCCGCGAAGCCGCGCAGGTCGGTCTGCTCCATCAGCGCCGCGCCCGATTGCACGATGCGCGCCAGGCTGCGCCGGTTCGCATCGATGCGGCAGTGCTGCACGTAGGCACGCACCGCGCCGGCCAGCACCGCGCGCAGACGCTGCGGCGACAGCTCCGCCTTGCGGCGGTGGTCGCCGATGTCGTGGCGGGCCAGCATCGGCAGCGCGAGCGAGCGGGCCTCGGTGCGCAGCACGATGCGCATGTTCACGCGGCCGGCCTGCTGTCGCGCGAAGCCGGCCAGGCCGCCGGACGCGGCGCCGCCCAGCAAGGCGTCCAGCAGCAGCACCGCGAGATCGTCCTCCTGCAGCAACAGGTGGCGGGCCCGTGCCGCATCCTGTGCATGCAGCACGACCACGGGCCGCCCGAACAGTACCAGTCCCTGCACGGCAGCACGGGCCGCTGCATGCACCTGCAGGTCGTGGTCGGCCACCAGCACGCGCCAGGCCGGCGACTGCTCCGTGCCGCGGTCGGCGCCCGCCCGCTCAGCCTGGCTGCACATGCAGGTCGTTGCCGGCATGTGCCACGCGGTTGCGTCCTCCGCGCTTGGCGGCGTACAGGGCTTCGTCGGCCAGCATCTTTGCCCGCGGTTGAAGGAACTCAAACAGCGCCACCTCTTTGTGCCACGCGGCACCAAAGTGCCCGCAGAAATCGCTGCGGTGTGCGAAGCCAATGTCGACGTCGCTTTGATCGAAAAGCATTG
>Ga0209435_100204_pt1 | contig 17110 bp, 19 predicted proteins | sample AraplaCL_Col_mLB_FD_184260 | JGI IMG/M metagenome (GOLD analysis project Ga0209435, IMG submission 184260) | Arabidopsis root microbial communities from the University of North Carolina, USA - plate scrape CL_Col_mLB (SPAdes) (version 2) | ecosystem: Host-associated > Plants > Roots >... | reverse complement strand
CGCCAATAGCGATCAGCGCAAGTACTACGTTCCGTGCCCTCACTGCGGCGCGTACCAAGTCCTAGAGTGGGGCGGCCCAGACACTCCTTATGGGATGAAGTGGGATAAGGATGAAAACGGCGTCGGTATACCTGACAGCGTGTTTTACGCCTGCAAAGTGACCGGGTGCGTGATTCGAGAAGACGATAAAGAGGACATGGTTGAACGCGGTGAATGGCGCGCAACTAAACAATTCAAAGGCCACGCAGGCTTTCACATCTGGGCGGCTTACAGCCTTTTCGTAAACGCATCCTGGCGCAATCTGGTGGCGGAATGGCTTGAGGTAAAAGATGACCCCCTTATGCGCCAAACCTTCGTCAACCTGGTGCTGGGTGAAACCTATGAGGATCGCGGAGATCGCGCACTTCAAGAAGATCGTTTGGCGGCCCGCTGCGAAGTGTGGGGCGCAGAGGTCCCTGATGGCGTTGCCGTTGTAACCGTCGGCGTCGACACCCAGGGCGACCGCTTTGAATGCGAGGTGGTCGGCTGGGGGCTGAACGAAGAGAGCTGGTCGATTGACTTCGAGGTCATCGAGGGCGACCTGGAAACGCCTGATCCTTGGAACCGATTGGACGCATATTTGCGGCGCATCTGGTTCCGGGCTGACGGCAGAGGCTTTGAAGTCATGGCTGTGTGTCATGACTCCGGCGGTCACCACACCCAAAAGGTTTATGAGTTTGCCAAGGCGCGCCTCGGCCGTCGCGTATGGGCGGTCAAAGGCGAGTCAGCGGTTGGTGGCAAGCGCTCTCCTGTATGGCCGACGAAGACGCCCAGCCGGCGCAACAAGTCGTCATTCCGGCCGGTGATCCTGGGCGTTAACGCGGCCAAGGATTCGATTCGTTCCAGGCTTCATCTGGTGGAGCCGGGTCCTGGCTATATGCACTTTCCTGCCAGTCGCGACATCAACTACTTCGCACAACTGACAGCAGAGCGATCCGTAAGGAAAACATCTGGCGGTCAACATTACCGTGTTTGGGAGCTGCCAAACGGCAGGGCCAACGAAGCGCTCGACTGCCGCGTCTATGCGTATGCAGCGCTATGCGGGCTTATGCACATGGGCCTGAAGTTAAACAAGCGTGCAGAAGAGGTGAATGCCTCAATCGGGACCCCTGTTCATCGCCCTGAGCCACAGACGCCGGAGCTTGCCATAGAAGAAGGCGCTCATGAGCGTGCCAGTGGTCCGCGTGTCATTCAGGCAACACCTACCAAGAAAAGGACGTTGGCCAGCCGGCTGGCGTAGATTTCCCCCGCTTTGCGGGGCCTAGCTGGAGTCATCCCATGAGCGGTTACGGTCCAAGCAGTCTGCTGGCGGGCATGCCCCGTGAGTCGTTACTGGTGTCTTTGCAAAACGCACAGCAGGCCTACCTGCTGCTTTCGTCGGGCGGGAAGGTTGAAAGCGCGGCGTATACCCAGGGCGATGGCTCGAAAAGCATCACCTACACCCGCGCCAATATTGCTCACCTGGCAAACGCTATTCAGATGCTTCAACAACAGCTGGGCATCGTCACTCGGGCCCGTCGACCCCTCACATTCAGGTTTAAATGATGACCAATCCCGTATCGATTGTTGGGCTCGACGGTAAGCCGATCCAGCCTCTACGGCCGAGCAGGGGGAAAATGCTAGCACCGGGAGGTGGTGCTCCCTACGACGCTGCCGACCTTTATGGTGAGCACGTTGCTGGATGGAACCCCTACCTGGGTTCGCCAGATGGCGACCTCAACATGTATCGCGACCGCATTGTCGCTCGGGTACGTGATCTGGTGCGCAATGATGGCTGGGCCTCGGGTGCGGTCACCCGCATCCTAGACAACGCCATTGGTGGACATTTCCGGCCGCTGATCAAGCCGGATTGGCGAGCGCTGGCGGCCTATACCGGCAAAAAAGCGTTTGATGCGTCATGGGCGCATGAGTTTTCCCAGGTCGCTAGCGCGAACTATCGGACCTGGGCTTTTGATACTGGACGTTATTGCGATGCACAGCGGTCGCTGACCATCACCCAGATGATGCGTCTGGGTTTTCGGCACAAGCTGATTGATGGCGACTCATTGATTCAGGCCTGCTACATCCCGGATCGGGTTGGCCCTGGGCGTGCGCGTTACGGTACAGCGATGCAGCTGATCGACCCTGACCGGTTAAGCAATCCCCAGCAGCAGTTCGATTCCAACTCATCGCGTGGCGGCGTGGTGCTTGATGAGTTTGGTGCTGCCAAGTCCTACTGGATTCGCAAAGCGCACCAAGGCGACTGGTGGAACGCTGCCGACAGCGTAACCTGGGAAGAGATTCCGCGAGAAACGGAGTGGGGACGGCCGGTTATCATCCACGACTTTGACCACGACCGAGCCTCACAACACCGGGGCGGTTCCGGCATTTTTGCGCCGATCCTGCAACGCATGAAAATGTTGGCCAAGTATGACGCGGTTGAGCTGGACGCGGCGGTGATCAACTCGATTTTCGGGGCCTACATCGAAAGCCCATTCGATCACAATCTAGTGGCCGATGCGGTGGGTGACGACGATAGCTTGTCGGCCTACCAGGGCCAGCGTACTGACTACCATGCAAGTCGCAAAACCATGCTTGGAGAGTCGCGGGTACCGATCCTGTTCCCGGGCGAAAAGATCAACGCCGTGACCGCCACGCGTCCGAACGCGAATTTCGCCGGGTTTGAGAAATCGTTCCTGCGCAACTTCGCCTCGGCTACCGGGCTTTCCGCGCAGCAGATGTCCCACGACTGGTCTGATACCAACTACAGCTCGGCCCGTGGTGCGTTGCTTGAGGCATTCAAAACCCTGACCCGCCGTCGCAACGATTTCGCCAATAACACCGCTCAGCCGGTGCTGGGGTGCTTCATGGAGGAGTCCATGGAGGTCGACGACTATCCATTGCCACACGGAGCTCCAGCGTTTATGGAGTGTCGCTCCATGTACTCACGTGCTGAATGGATGGGGCCGGCCCGCGGCTGGATTGACCCTGTCGCCGAGAAACAAGGGGCGGTACTGGGGATGGACGCCGGCCTTTCCACCCTTCAGCAGGAATGCATGGAGCAGGGACTGGATTACGAAGAGGTGCTGGAGCAGCGCAAGCGCGAGATCGACAAGTTCAAAGAGCTTGGCATTCCCGCTCCTACCTGGGCTGGCATGCAGGTCCCTGGCGGGTACACAACGGCGGACGACGCCATACAGAAACCGAGGCCGACTTAATGCAGTTTGGACATCTTGCTCAACGGCTTTTCAACGTGCCGGTGGCGATCCGCCCGGAAAAGGCCGAAGTCATCATGGCCGCCCTGGCCGAGCGCATGGGGATCGGCCGGATGATGCGGGTCAGTGGCGATGCTGTTGACCTGACACCGCTGGCGCTTGAGGGCGACGGGTACAGTTACGCCGACCGGGAGTCTCGTGATAGCGGCTATGACCTGGTGGGTAATGTGGCGGTCATTCCCGTTCACGGCACGCTGGTGCAGAAAACCGGCACCCTTCGGCCGTGGAGCGGTATGACGGGCTATGACGGATTGCGGCAAGCCTTCCTGACTGCGCTGTATGACCCGCAGGTCGCTGCCATTGTCCTCGATGTCGATTCACCTGGTGGCGAGGTCTGCGGGTGTTTTGATCTGGTGGATACGATCTACAACGCCCGCGGCACCAAGCCTATCTGGTCGATTCTCAACGAGTCGGCTTACTCGGCGGCCTATGCCATAGCCAGTGCTGCGGATCGGATCTACGTCCCGCGCACCGGCGGCACCGGTTCCATCGGCGTGATTTGCATGCATGTGGATTTTTCCAAAGCGCTGACATCCGCCGGTATTCAGGTGACGTTCATCACTTACGGCGACCGCAAGGCCGATGGTCACTCAGAAATCCCGCTGTCGGCTGATGCCCTGGCGCGGTTTCAGGGCGATATCGACGCCATGGGCGAGCTGTTCGTAGAGACCGTGGCTCGTAACCGAAACATCGCGGCCAGCAAGGTCCGCGCAACCCAGGCTGGCACCTATCTCGGTTCTGCCGGGGTTGATGCCGGCCTGGCCGATGTTGTTGCGGCACCCGACGCCGCTTTCCGGGCACTGCTTTCACAGCTGGCCTAGTTCCCACCATTTAGAGGATTAATAACCATGACCAGAAGCAGAATGGCTGCTGCTGCGACTTTTGCGCACCTGTTGGGTTTTGCCAAGCGCGCCGAAGAGGACGATGACGAGAAAGATAAAGCGCGCCGCGCCGAAGACGATGGCGACGACGATAATAAGGATGATCCGAAAGGTCGTAAGGCAAAGCGTGCTGAGGAAGATGACCTCGAGGACGACGAAGGCGACAAAAAGGCGCGAAAGGCCAAGGGCGAAGGTGATGATCCTGACGACAAGGACGACCCCAAAGGCCGCAAAGCCAAACGTGCGGAGGGTGACGATGATAAAACGGACGCCGAGGATGAGGGCGATCAAGATGATCCAAAATCCAGCAAGGCTGCAGTTGCCAAGGAGCGCGCCCGTTGCGCTCAGATCATGGCCCACGGCTTGAAGTCCGGTAATGCCGAACAGGCCGGGGTATTCGCGTTTGACACCAACATGACGGCTACTGCCGCCATCAACGCGCTCAATGCTGCTGGCTCGGTCAGTGGCCGCGGTGGCAATTTGAAAGACCGTATGGCTGCCGCGAACGTGCCCAATGTCGGCGCTGGAGGTGATGTTGATGGCGAGCATTCCAGCATGTCGCCGATTGCTCAAAAAATCATTGCGGCCGCTGCCCGTGCCAAGCCCCTGTAACCTCAACGCTTAACGGAAATCGAAAACATGTCGCAGATTCCAACTGAAATTCGAGACAACCCACAACGGCCAGGCGTTCAGGCACAGGTGTATATCCCTGATCAGCTGATAGCCGATGCTCGCAATCTGGTCACTCAACCTATTTTGTTGGCTGCTGGTGCGCTTAAGCGTGGCACCGTTCTGGGGCAACAAACCGTCAATCCGGTTCAGGTTATCGCCAAGTCGGGCAACACTGGCAATGGCACGGCAGCATCGGTGGCTGCAGGTTCTGCCGTCGTAACTGGCGGTTATGTGCTGACGGCTACGTCCGCCACTGTTTTTACGATCACCAACCCCCAGGGCACAGCGCTTGGCGACGTGACGGTCGGCAAGGCCTTCACCCACGCACAGATCAGCCTGAAGGTCACCGCCGGTGCCACCGCCTTTGCGGTCGGTGATGGCTTTACGGTCAACGTGTTTGATGCGGTTGGCACCTATGTTGAATGTGTTCGAACGGCGTCTGATGGTAGCCAGGTACCGGTCGCGATTTTGGTCGACGATACCGATGCGACAAATGGTCCAGTTACAGCAGGCGCCTACGTGGCGGGCGAATTCAACTCCGCTCGGCTGATTTACAGCCCTAGCTGGTCACTTCCAGCACTGGTTTCGGCTATGCGGCCGTACAGCCTATTCGCCAAAACCTCACTCTCGGCGGCGTCCCCGTCAAATAACTCGGCGCCGTAATCCGGCCCATTCCCCCGCTACCCACAAAGGCCCGTCGATGCGGGTTTTTTTGTGGGTCGGATTCAGCATTTGCTTTGGAGAGGCCCATGACCGCCGCCAGTTCGTTTCCTTTTAGCACCACTGACCTGATTCAGGTCGTGCCGACGCTCAAGCGTCCGCAGAAGTTCCTGCTCGACAAGTTCTTCCCGAACATTCAGAGCTCCGAGACAGAATTCGTCGCCATCGACATCGATGTTGGCCTGCGTCGTATGGCGCCCTTCATCAGTCCGCTGGTACAGGGCAAGCTGGTTGAGCAGCGCCGCTACCAAACCAATACCTACAAGCCGGCCTACATCAAGGACAAGCGCGCCCCTGATTTGCGCAAACCGATCATGCGTCAAATCGGTGAACGCATCGGCGGCGGCAACATGACCGCCGGCGAGCGTGAAATGGCCAACGTGGCGTTCGAGATGAACGACCAAATCGATATGCTGGATCGTCGGCTTGAGTGGATGGCTGCATCGGCCATGCTTACCGGCAAGGTGGTTGTGTCGGGTGAAGGTTTTGAAACCGAGGTGGTCGATTTTGGTCGCGACCCGCAACTCAGTATTGCCCTTTCCGGCAATAAACAGTGGGGGGTTAAGGCCAATTTCAACGCTGCTGGCCGCGACACCGTCCCGGCGAACAACCTGGAGGAGTGGCAAACAGTAATGCTCCAGCTCTCCGGCGCGCAGGCAACGGATCTGGTGTTCACCACCTCGGCCTGGCTGGCCTTTTCCAATGACGAAAAGGTGTTTGGTGCCATCTTTTTCCCGAAACAGTCTGAGGCGGGCAGCATCAACATCGGTCCGCAGATTGCGCCGGGCGCGGTCTATAAAGGGCGCTGGGGCCAGTACGACCTCTGGCTGTACAACGAGTGGTTTATCGACGACAAAGGCGTCGAGCAGCCGATGCTGCCAGACGGCTACATGCTGATGTCCGGCCAGCAACTGCTTGGCACCCGCGCGTTCGGCTCAATCCTTGACCCGAACTTCAATTACCAGGCCATGCCTTACGCGCCCAAGACCTGGGTCGAGAATGACCCGGCCCAACGCATTCTGTTGATGCAGAGCTCGCCGCTGGTGATTCCAAGTCGGGTCAATGCTTGCCTCGCTGCGAAGGTCTGCACGCCACCGAGCAAAGGCTGATGGCCGGTGCTTGCGCAGCGGGGGCCTCTGTAGTGGAGGCTGTCGTGGCCCATGGCCGAACCGTGGTCGGCGTTAACGGGAAGAGGGTTGGGCCTGGCGACACCGTCAAAGTACCCAAGAATGAGGTCGAGTCGCTGACCACTCTCGGTTTTTTGACCGATGGTGACGTGATCGAGAAACCGCAAACAGGGCCGCATATCTCTGTTGCGTCAGGGCCAACCGTGAGGATGGCCTGATGCTCGACTGGGATAGCTTAGTACTGGAGCCCCTTGAAATCATTTTTGGAGAAGGGCAGCGGCCAGAGGGGCGAGTGATGTTTTTCCCTGCAGGACGTGCCGGTTACCCCATTGATGGTGTGTTTGATTCGGCGTATCGCGGGGTCGAGATGATCGATCCTCTGGTGGGCTCCAACAGTGCTCAGCCTGTGCTAGGTGTTCGTCTGTCGACCTTTCTTGAAGAGCCCGCTCAGGATGATGAGGTCTACATCCCCAGCATTGACAAGCGCTATTTGGTCAGCGATGTAAGGCCTGATAGCCATGGCTGGGCAAAACTGATGTTGAGCGAAATGTGATGACGACTACAGCAGATCTTCGTCGATTGACCATGCAAGCTTTAAAGGGGGCAACGGCTGCTGGAGATAATGTGTTTTCAGCGCGGTCTTGGCCTATTGCCAAAGGTGACTATCCGCTTTTGTACCTGCACTCGCCGGCTGAAGACATGGAGTCTTTAGGCCGCAATGGCGCCCCCCAGTTCACAGTCACCGCCATTATCCGGGTCAGTGTCAGGATTCAGTTGAAGGCGCTTCCTGGCAATGCTGCGGCGGCTAAATCGATTGATGAGCTGGAATTATTTCAGCAGCAGATCAAAAGGGCGCTGATCAACTACCCACCGCTGATGGAGCGTTTGCAGCAGTTCCCCTTTATTCGCTCACAGATTCAGGAGGACGGGGAGGGCGCTTTAGAGCTGGCTGAGCTTGTCATGGATATCGGCATGGAGTTTTACCAAGGCCCTGAAGAGTTCTATCCGATCCCGACCGAGCCCCTGCATCAACTGAGCGTCACCAACGATCTGCTCAATATCGTTGACACCACCGGCACCTATCCCGAGCCCATGTTTCCCGAATCCGTCACACCGGCGCCGCGCGCTGCTGGCCCGGATGGGCGGTCAGAAGGCAACTTTTTGTATGAATTTTCCCAGGAGTAAACATGCGCATTTATCCCTCTCCGGGGTTGCTGGTACGCGACCCAATCAAACGTGACGCTCTGCCGCAAGAAGGTCGAGAAGTGGCGGACAACGACCACTACTGGCTCCGCCGGCTCAGTTGTCATGACGTGACGCTCATCCGGCCGAAGGAAGAAGAAAAACCGGCGCCGACCAAGGGTACCAAGCCTGATATCTCCACGGGGAGCGACAGCTAATGCCCGTCCCATTTAGCAATATGCCATCGAATGTGCGGGTTCCGCTGTTCTACGCCGAGGTCGACAATTCCCAGGCCAACAGCGGCGCCCAAACTCAGCGCGCCTTGATCATCGGGCAAACTACCGCCGCGGGTAACGGGGCGGTCAACGTGCCCGTGCTTTGCCGTGGGGTGAGCGATGCCCAGGCCAAAGGAGGGCTTGGTTCGATGCTGGCGCTGATGACTGCTGCCTACAAGGCGTCGGATAGCTTCGGTGAGGTGTGGTTGTTGCCGCTGGCTGACGCCCAAGGTTCTGTGGCTTCCAGTGGTTCTTTATTGGTTGCAGGTACGCCCAGCGGGGAGGCGATCATCTCGCTCTACATCGGCGGCCAGCGCATCAGCCTAGCCGTCACTACCTCCGAGGAGGCAAAAGCCATTGCCAAAGGCCTAGCGACCCTAGTCAATAGCTCAGCCAATTTACCGGTGACCGCACAGGCAAGTGATGCAACCGTCAAATTTACCGCCAAGAACAAGGGGGCTGCCGGCAACGATATTGACTTGCGGTTGAACTACTTAGGTACCTCAGGTGGTGAGGTTACGCCGGCCGGCTTGACATTGACCATCACCGCTATGGCTGGAGGCGCGACCAATCCGGTGCTGGACACTATATTGGCAGGTCTAGGTGACGAGGCCTTCGACTTCATTGTCAGCCCCTACACCGACACCACATCCCTGAACGCCCTGAAAAACCTGCTCAACGACAAAACCGGACGCTGGAGTTATGCCAGTCAGATTTACGGCCATGTCTTCGCTGCCCAGTGCGGCACGCTTGCAACCCTGGCTACTGTCGGCAACGCACGCAATCATCAACATGAGTCGATCATGGGGATTCATGACTCGCCGTCGCCGCCTTGGGTGTGGGCGGCAGACCTGGCGGGCACCGCTGCGGTGGCGTTGCGTGCAGATCCAGGCCGTCCATTGCAAACGCTTACCCTGAGCACAGTATTGGCACCGCCACCGTCGTCGCGTTTCGGCTTGAGCGAGCGCAACACCTTGCTGTGGGACGGTATTTCCACCTTCACGGTGGCCAACGACGGCACCGTGGCGATTGAAAACCTGATCACGACCTATCAGAAAAACGGCGCCGGGGGTGCCGATGACAGCTATTTGCAGGTCGAAACCCTGTTCTTGTTGATGTACGTACTGCGAGCACAGCGCTCGCTGGTGACCTCCAAGTACGCACGGGTAAAACTGGCGGCTGATGGCACTCGCTTTGCGCCGGGCTCGGCAATTGTTACCCCGAAAATCATCAAGGCTGACTTGATTGCACAGTATGGGGCGCTTGAGTACGCGGGGTTTGTTCAGGACGCCAAGGCTTTTGCCAAAGGCCTGATCGTCGAGAAAAACAGAACCAATCCTAACCGAGTCGATGTGCTCTGGCCGGGGACCTTGATCAACCAACTGCGCATCTTTGCGCTGCTGGCTCAATTCCGCCTGTAACCCAGGCTATTCGCCCATCGCCGCCTTGAGCGGTTTTTTTGTGCCCGAAAAAGCAAAACCCCCGACGCTGCAAACGTTCGGGGGTTTTTGTTTCCACCCCTTGCAGCACCAAGGAGAAGACATGGATGAAGAGTAAACCAATCTTGCTTAAGGTTAAAGATTGGCTGGAGGTAAAAATGCCGGCGAGTCATTTTCTGAGTTTTTGCATTGGCGTTAGCCTGTTGATCCTTGCTTGCGGAGCGGCAGCATGGCTGTCATCCCCGATACTTTTAGCGATTCTTACTGCGCACTGAGCCAAATAAAGAACTCCGATCGCCACTGTACGGTTTTTTGTGCGTGAAAAAGCAAAACCCCCGACGCCGCAAACGTTCGGGGGTTTTTGTATTCGCTCCATGACCTTAACCATGAAGAGAACAATGATTGGATATTAGCAAAATCGTACGTGAGGTGCGAATTATGACTGAGCGACTTAAGCCTGCCCGATTTTGGGCCTTGTGGCTTGTGGCCTTTATGTTGGCTGCGAGCCAGTTGGTGCCTGCCGTCCGCTGGTGGTAGGCGTCCATCACATCACCAAAGACTCCCCTCGACACCTTTGTGCGTTTTTTCACCTGGAGAAATCTATGTCTGATCCCAACCGCCTCGCCGGCACCTGCTACCTGACCATTGACGGCGCGAGTTACATGCTGGCCGGTGACTTCTCTTACAAGATTTCCGGGGTCTCCCGCGAAACCTTGAAAGGGCAGGATGGCATTCATGGCTACAGCGAGACCCCACAGCCGGGCTATATCGCTGCCACGCTGCGCGATGCATCGAGCCTGAGCGTTGCTGGCATCAATGCAATGAACAATGCCACCGTCGTCGCCGAGCTGGCCAACGGCAAAACCATCATCGGTCGCAACATGTGGACCACTGACCAACCAGAATCCAAATCTTCCGACGCCACTATTGAAGTGAAGTGGGAAGGCCCTTCTGTAGCGGAGAATTAATCCATGTTTGAAGAAGAAAAGACCATCACTTTGATAAAGCCGGTTGCGATCGGCAAGGGTGAGGCCGCAATCAGCTACGAAGAGCTGAATCTACGCGAGCCCACCGCAGGCGAGCTGGAGAAGGCTGCGCGGGCCGACACCTCTATTGGGGTGGTGATTAACATGATCAGCCTCGTCGCCGGCATTCCACGAGGCGCTGCCGAGAAGCTGTGCCGTCGTGACTTGGCCGCCGCGAGCAGCTTTCTGGAGGGTTTTACCACGCCTGGTCAGCCGGAGGAGGCTGGCCAGAGCTGATTGCCGAGCTCACCAAGTATTACGGTTGGGGGCCACGCGATGCGTGGTCGCTCACGTTGAAGGAACTGGTCGAATGGAACAAACAAGCCATTCGCATGGCGAGTAAATCAGATGGCTGACTTAAAGATAACGATCAGTGCGGTGGATAAAGCCACAGCGATCGTACGCAAGGTTAACAACTCCATCAGCCGCATCACCCGGCCATTCGATGAGGCCAGCAAATCCTTCAAAAGCCTCGGCCGTGAGCTTGGCTTTGAGCGTATCGGCAAGAACCTCGGCAACATTGGGAGACAAGCCGGCGGCGCAGCGCGCAGCGTCGGCAATATCGTAGCCCCCATGGCCGCCATCACCGGGATTGGCTCAGTGGCCGGCGTAGCCGCATTGGCCGTCAACTGGGCCAAATTGGGTAGCTCCATTGATAACAGCGCCCGCGGTATCGGCGTCTCGACTGGGCAGCTTCAGAACTTTCAGGGCGCTGCCAAAATGGCGGGCATTGGGGCTGACACCACCACGGCCAGCATGAACGCCCTGGCGATCACGATGCAGGATGCGCAATGGGGGCGTAACCAGGGCGCGTTGTTGATGTTGAACAAGCTCGGTATCGGCCTGAAAAAAGCCAAGGATGGTTCCTGGGATGTGGTGGGCGAATACAAGGCGATTGCCAACGCGATTGCCAGCCAGAAAAGCCCACAGGCCCAAGCCCTGATCGCGAACAATCTGGGTCTCGGCGGTATGCTGCCATTCCTGCGCGAGGGCGCGGCAGGCATTGAACGTTACGAGGCAACGGTGAAGCGCCTGGGCTATGTCATGAATGACGAGGCAGTCAATCGCGGTAAGGGGTTTGCGCAGAGCTTGGCCGGTTTAAATATCGCCATCGACGGCACTAAAAACGCCATCGGCGACAAGCTGATTCCGGTCATGAAACCGCTGATCGATCAATTCACCAATTGGCTGGCACTCAACCGTGATTTGATCGCTTCCAACATTGGCGAATGGGCTAAGGGGTTCGCGGTATGGGTCAACAAAATCGATTGGAAGGGGCTCGGTGACGGCATCATTAACTTCGGCAAAGGGGTTGGTGAGGTCGTTGATCATCTGGGAGGCTGGAAGACCGCGGCCATCCTGGTGATAGGCGTGATGAACGCCGGGTTGATTGGCAGCGTTTTGTCGTTGGGCACCACCCTGGTGCGGGGTGGTGCTGGGGTTCTTGAGTTCATTGGTTTGCTGACTCGGTGGCGTAAGGCGGCAAAGGCTGCAGGTGCTGCGACAGCCGAAGCCCAGGCAATTGCTGCTGGTGCTGCAGCAGCCGACGCTCAGGCAATCGCTGCCGGCTCCAGTGCTGCAAATATGGTGCGCGGTGCTGCCGCGCTCAGTGTAGTCGGGGCGTCACTTGCATTGTCGGGTGATCGGTCTGATAACTCTAGGTCTGCGGCAGACCTACAGAATGCTGCAATGGCAGGCGACAAAAATGCCGCGCTTTCTCTGGCCAAGCAGCAGTTGGATCGCTGGTATCTGCCAACACCCACCACAGAGACCATCAACCAGAGAGCTGAAGAAATTTCCAGTGGCCGGCAGGCGGGCTATTCACCCGAGCAGATGAGGGCTGTTCATCCAGACCAAACTTCGGCGAATACCCTTTTCCACAAGCTGGAGCAAAAAAACGGGCTGCCGGCCAACCTGCTTGATAGCGTCTGGAATGCCGAGTCGTCCCGCGGCGTCAGGATGAACTCTTCGGCAGGTGCCAAGGGGCACTTCCAGTTTATGGACCCCACTGCCGCCCAGTACGGACTTAAAAATCCGTCCAATCTGGCTGAGTCAGCCGGTGCGGCTGCACGAATGTACCGCGATTTGCTCAAGGCTAACGGGGGCGATCTCGACCGCGCTCTTGCAGCTTACAACTGGGGGCAGGGCAACCTTGACAAAAAAGGGTTGGGTGCTGCCCCAGCGGAAACCCGTGGCTATATTGCCAAGGTCAGGGCGGGGATGGCTGAGCGGCCTCCTATGCCTGTACCTCCCCCAGCGCAAGCACCAGATGGCCCTTACACCCAAGGAGCGGCGCAGGCTTCGACAAATGGGAGCGTGAAGGTGGAAATCGAGCACAAGAACGCGCCCGAAGGAATAAAAACAAAGGTCAAGTCCGACGGCAACGTCCAGGCTTCGAGCCGTATCGCCTATTCGGGCATAGGGGCTATTGCATGAGTTTGTTGTCAGAGATCATCCAGATTGCTCAGGAGTCGAACAAGAGTTGGCCGCAGATGCTCAACCAAGCCTCGTTTCGCGGCGTTCCATTCGCGGTTTACGGTGGCGATGCTCGTTTTGGTCGCCGCCTGGCGCTCCACGAATACCCGGGACGTGACAAGCCCTACATCGAAGACATGGGCCGCTCGGCTCGCCGAATCCGCATGAGCGGGTTTCTGGTCACCGACAGCCTGGTGTATGGCGGCGGTAGCGTTCTGGCGCAGCGTGACGCCTTGGTGGCCGCTGTTGAAGCACCGGGGCCGGGGGCATTGATGCATCCGACCTTGGGGGCGCTAAAGGTCAGCGTGCCATCCGAGGGCTTGAGCGTCACGGAGCGCTGGGACATGGGGCGATACTTTGAGATCAGTATCGTCTTCATCGAGTCAGGTGATCGAATCTTTCCATCCATCAGCACCTCGACCGGTTCGCTGCTGGACAAGCTCGCCGCTGCCCTGGGACTTTCGTCGGCGCTGGACTTTGTACGCAAGGTAATTGGTGGTGTCACGGCCGTGATCAACGCGGCTGAGGGCGTCATCAAGTTCGGCAAGGCCATTGTGGGTATGGTGGTAGGTGTGATCGCCGACTTTCAGATACTGGTAGGCCGTATCACCCGCGACGTGCGCAGTATCACCAGTTTGGCCAGCTTGCTCACCGGCAACTTTGGGCGCTATGCCAATGGCAACGTCAGCAGCGCACTCATTGTCAGCAAAAAAGCCAAGAACAGCACGGCGACCATGGCTGACTTGATCGCCAAGAACGCGGCCAATCGCGCGGTGGTCGATACCGCGATGGATACGCTTATGGTCGCTGCTGCGAACCTGGACGCAAACAGCGCTCAGAAATTCATTGGCGCCGTCAAGGGCGTGATGGATGCACTGGTGGCCAGCATTGCTGACCCTGGGCGTGCAATTGAATTGCTGGGTGTATTGGCTCGCTATACTCCGCCATCGGTTACCGGTAGCGGCATCATTGGTACCGCTCGAGGAGTGGCTCAGGATGCCACCAGCGCACTGCTGAGGCGTGCAGCTCTCGCCTCTATCGGCAAGGTCGTCGCAACGTACGTGCCGACTTCTTACGACGAAGCCATGGCCACCATGGCGACGGTGATCGGTTTTATTGATGGGGAGTTGCTGGTGTCGGGCGACAGCGGGGATGATGAGAGCTACGGCGCCCTGGTCGCCTTGCGCCAAGCTGTGGTGAGCGCTCTGACCACCACAGGTGCCACGCTTCCAACCCTTGAAACGTTCAGCTTCCGCGCTCCGATGTCTGCCCTGGCCATGGCCAATCGACTGTATCGGGATACCGGGCGTACCGATGAGCTGATCCAGCAGGCCAACCCTATTCATCCGGCGTTTATGCCAACGACCGTGAAAGCCCTGGCTCGCTAGGGCGCTTTCCCTGTTTGAACTTAGTGAGGCTACCCATGCAAGATGATGATCTGACCATCACGTCGGGTGGTTTTGATATATCCGGCTGGACGGATGTTCGAGTCACTCGCGGCATAGAGCGCCTGCCCAGCGACTTCAGTATCGGCATGACCGAGCTTTACCCGAGGGAATTTGACCGATTGGAACTTGCGCCGGGTGCTGCTTGCCAGGTGCGACTTGGCCAGGACCCGGTGGTGACCGGTTATGTGGATCACTACATCCCGAGCATCAGTGCGGGCGATCACTCAATACGCGTCAGCGGGCGCTCCAAGTGCGCCGATTTGATCGACTGCGCGGCGCAATGGCCTGGCGGTCAACTGAGCAATCAGACCGTGCTGGGGGTCGCGCAAAAACTGGCAGCGGTATATGGCATATCGGTTGCGACGGATGTTAGTGATTTGCCGGTGCTCCCTCAGACCAACTTGATGCTGGGGGAGTCGGTCTTTGACATCATCGATCGTATGGCACGTTTCTCTGCCGTACTGGCTTACGACTTGCCTGACGGGAGCCTTTTCCTCAGTCGGGCCGGGACGCGGCGTGCTGCCAGTGGCTTTGTCGGTGGCGCCAACGTTGAGAGGGCCTACATCGACTTTTCAACCGACCAGATTTACTCGGACTACAACGTTTACATTCAGTCCGTCGACACATTTACCGAACTAGGCCAGAGCGGCAACAAGCTCTATACCGCAAAGGACCTTAACTGTAGGCGGCACCGGGCATTGGTGATCATCTCCGAGGGCGGCGGGCTGGGTAACGACATTGCGATCAGGCGCGCAGACTGGGAGGTAGCTAGACGTCATGGTCGCTCTCAAGTTATTCGTCTGACGGCTGATAGTTGGCGAGACTCAACTGGCGCGTTATGGGAGCCCAACACCCTGGTCCCCGTTCATTTGCCGAAACTGAAATTCTCCGCCGAAAACATGCTGATCAGCGAAGTGACCTTCCTGAAAAACAGCACCTCAGGAACCACCGCAGAGCTCACGCTCATGGCACCCGAAGCGTTCTTGCCGCGCCCTATCAATCTCACACCGCTGTATGGCGAACTTTCCCAGAGTGCTCATCAATGACCTCAGCCACGAATCAACCCGGTGATTTTGGCGGTGTACTTCAGCGCATGATGCGCAGAATTCAGCTTGCAATCAGTTGGGGGCGAGTCACGTTCAGCGACGACAGCAAGACCGCTCAACTGCTACAGGTGAAGCTCAACGACTCCGAAACCCGCGACGGTACGCCACGTATCGCCGAGTTTGGGTTCACCTCACGACCGCCTGCGGGCTCCGATGTCGTAATGGTGTTCCTGGGCGGCGACAGATCCAAAGGGGTGGTGGTTGCCACAGGGCACCAGACCAGTCGCCCCACGAACCTGCAGGAGGGTGAGTCCATGATTTATGACCTCTGGGGCAAGTCGATTCACCTGACCAAAGAGGGAGGCATCATCGTCGAGGCGAAGGGCGCTCCCGTCACGGTCAACAACGCCACCACCGTCACGATCAATGCCGCCGAGGCGGTGCAGATGAATACCCCGGTCCTGCATGTTAGCGGCGATATCGAAGCCGGCGGCAACGTCAAGGACAAGGTCCGTACCATGGCCGCTGATCGGTTGCTGTTCAACCAGCACACCAACGGGAGCGGCACTACCACGCCGAGCCCTCAACAATGAGCGATATCACCACTACGTGGATCGTAGAAACCGGCACGGGGGATTGGTCAATCACTGGCGGTGCTTTGGCCAGCGGCAATGACCTGGCCAGCGCTGTATTGATTAGCCTCTTCACCGACCGCATTGCGGATGATGCGGATATCCCTCCCGACGGCGGCGATGACCGGCGTGGTTGGTGGGGTGATGTCGGCGAGAGCGTGCCCATTGGCTCGCGCCTATGGCTTCTGGATCGCTCCCGGCTTACACAGGCCGTTGCCAATACCGCCAAGACCTACATGGAAGAGGCGTTGCGCTGGCTTCTCGATGATCAGGTCGCGCTCAGTGTGAAGGTGGCCACTGCTATTGCTGGAGGGAGCCGGCTGAACACGGTTATCACAGTGACCCATCGCAACGGGACGGTCACACCGCTCAATTTTAACTGGGTTTGGAATCCGTCCTGATCGCCGCCACCGTCCGCCCCAAGTGGGCTTTCTTTTGTTGGAGAAAACCTCATGCCGTTTACGAGACCTACGCTCTCGGATCTACGTGCGCACGTCGCAGCGGATATCACCTCCGGTTTGCCCACCGCCGACGGGCTCCTGCGCTTTTCCAATTTGCAAATCACCGGCAAAGCCGTCGCCGGCCTGGCCCATCTAAACTATGGATACCTTGACTGGATCGCGAAGCAAGGTGTGCCCTACACAGCCTCAGGGGAATACCTAGAAGCCTGGGCGGCGCTGAAAAGAATTTATCGGAAAACTGCAACCGCAGCCGTGGGCAACGTGACATTTCGGGGAACCCCGGGCCTGACAGTCGATGTCCACACCCAGGTGGTGCGGAGTGATTCCGCGACCTTTACGACTCAAGCAGTGGCTAAAGTCTCAACTGACGGCACGCTGGTGCTGCAAGTGAAGGCTGACCTGGCAGGGGAGGCCGGGAATACCCCGGTGGGGAG
>Ga0209435_100191_pt1 | contig 17985 bp, 13 predicted proteins | sample AraplaCL_Col_mLB_FD_184260 | JGI IMG/M metagenome (GOLD analysis project Ga0209435, IMG submission 184260) | Arabidopsis root microbial communities from the University of North Carolina, USA - plate scrape CL_Col_mLB (SPAdes) (version 2) | ecosystem: Host-associated > Plants > Roots >... | reverse complement strand
AGCGGAAATACCGATGTTGCGGTAGCGCTCAATGGGGGTCTTGCGAGCCATGATTTATTCCTAAGTCTTTAATGCGCGAAACCGAGCGCCATTTTTGTAAAATAGTCGCTCGGCTCGAACAAATTTTAGATACAAACGGAGCTTCTCAACAATTCCTGAAAAGCCCCGCCCAGTCTTGTTAGAAGCGGAAGTGGGAGAACGCCTTGTTCGCTTCAGCCATACGGTGAACTTCATCACGCTTCTTCATCGCACCGCCACGGCCTTCGGCCGCTTCGATCAACTCGCCACCCAGACGTTGCGGCATGGACTTTTCGCTACGCTTGTTTGCGGCTTCGCGCAACCAACGCATCGACAACGCCATACGGCGAACAGGACGCACTTCAACCGGAACCTGGTAGTTGGCACCACCGACACGGCGGGACTTCACTTCGACCATCGGCTTGCAGTTGCTCAGCGCAGCGGCGAACACTTCCAGCGGGTCTTTACCAGTTTTGGTTTGAATGTGCTCGAACGCACCGTAAATGATGTTTTCAGCGACCGACTTTTTGCCGGACAGCATCAACACGTTGACGAATTTAGCAACATCAACATTGCCGAACTTTGGATCAGGCAGGATTTCCCGCTTGGGTACTTCACGACGACGTGGCATTTCAATTCCTTTCAGTCTTCAGTTGAGCGGGCAGAATGGATTCTTGCCGCACTCGCGGAGGGCCATCATAGCCACCCACTTACTCGGCCCATCACGGACCGACACATTTCACCAGGCTTGCACCCGACGAAAACAAATTACTTCTTAGCTGCCTTGGCGCGCTTGGCACCGTACTTCGAGCGAGCTTGCTTACGATCCTTGACGCCTTGGGTATCCAGGGCACCGCGAACCATGTGGTAACGCACACCCGGCAAGTCTTTAACACGGCCGCCGCGGATCAGCACGACGCTATGCTCTTGCAGGTTGTGGCCTTCGCCACCGATGTACGAGATCACTTCGAAACCGTTGGTCAAACGCACTTTTGCAACCTTACGCAAAGCGGAGTTCGGCTTTTTAGGAGTCGTTGTGTAAACGCGGGTACATACGCCGCGTTTTTGCGGGCTGTTTTCCAGCGCCGGCGATTTGCTCTTCACGGTCGCGGAGACACGTGGGCTGCGAATCAATTGATTGATGGTTGGCATCGTTTTATATCCAACAAAATTACGACGTTAATAACATTAATTCCAGAAACGGTTGCCCGGAATTAAACAAGAAACTTGCACGAAAGAAACCTGTGCACACCGATTTTAGAGAAAACGAGAGAAGCGCCGAAGAAAGCCGGAAGCAGACCAAAGAACGCTTAAGCCCAGGAGAGCCTAAATTCGAGAACTCGCGAGTATATGCCTGAACAGGCAAGGGGTCAAGGGCCGTTTCCACGCCCCCCGACCCCGTTGGTAAATTTACGACGCTCTTGCCGGCCCCGCTTCAGGCGGCCGCAACCGGCGCTACTTGTCTCTCTGTCTACTCAGGGACGTGCCAGGCTGGCCACAATATTGCGCCACATGGCCGATTCCTCCTTGTTGCGATCGCGACGCGAGAAGAAATTGACCACTTGTTCGCCATTGGCGTCGTAGAACTCCACCGACGTGATGACGCCATCCTTGGCCGGACGCTTGACCACCCAGCCGCGATCGATGCCGGCCTGGCGCAGATGCAGGTTGAAATCCGGATCGAGCACGTTGAACCACTCGCCGGTCGCCTTCACGGTCTTGACCGTGCCGCTGAAGATCTGCGTCATGCCGGGATTGCTCACGAACACCATGATTGGCTGCGCCTGGCTGGCAGCGCCGTTGAGCAAGGTCTGCACCGACTGCGCGCTGATGCGATAGGCGGCGTCCCTGCCGATCAGGTCCAGCGCCTGCTCGCGCGTGATGCCGAGGTCCTTCAGCAGACGCGGGAATTCATGCACGTCCGTCAGTTCATTCCACGAGTCGCGCAACTCCTTGACGTCAACGTCGCCGTTCGGCTTCCTGATGACCTTCGTCGGCGTCCGGTCGACCTTCAGGGCCGCGGACTGGTCGGCCGCCTTGAAATCGCCGACCAGCTTGTCGAAGACCGCCACGCCGGCTTCGTTGTCCAGATAGACCTTGTTGACGGCATTGCCGTGCACGTCGAAGAACTGCAGGCTGCGGCTGACCTTGCCTTCGCGGCCCGGCTGCAGCACGGCGAAGGCCGAGCGCCAGTTGTCGGTGCCGAAGCGCAGGTCGATCGGGCCGCCGGCAAAGCCGGTCCCCGGAATCACCCTGCCATCGGCATTGAGCTTCGCCTTGGTGACGGTGCCGACACGTTCCAGCACGGCGTTGTCATTTCGCGTGATGACCTTGATCCGGCCCAGCTCATGCAAACGGTCGTACACCGCCTGGTAGGCATCGCCGCCGTCACGCAGACGCGTGGCGCCCTTGCCGACATTGGTCGCCACCAGTTCGGCCTCGGACACACCCAGCTTTTGCGCGGCGTCGCGCGGGTGCGTCTTCGGCTCTGCCGTGCGCAACGCAGACCAGCGGTCCGCCAGATCGGACGATGCGGACGGCGCCGGCGTCGTCGAACAAGCCGCGACGCTGATCATGCCTGCCGCCAGCAATAATGCGCTCAGTTTTTTGTATTTCATTCCATGCCTCTTTTCGGTGTAGTGCCTTGCGGCGTTTTTGCGGATGTCAGTATTCGAACTTCATGCTGACGTTGAAGCTGCGGCCGGGTTCGGTGTACGCGTCTTTGTTGGTTGCGCTGTCGGCCAGAGACAGGCCGCGGATGTCGGTCCAGCTCCAATACTTGCGATCGAACAGGTTGCGGATGCCTGCATACAGGATCGTGTTCTTGTTGAAGCGGTAGCCGCTGCGCAAGTCCATCACGAAGAACGACGGCGACACGAAGTTGGTCTTGGTGGCGATGTCGTCTTTGCTCTTGGCGGCGTTGTAGATCATGTCGCTTTGCACGAACCAGACCTGATTCGGCTCGTAGCGCACGCCGGCCACGACCGACAACGGTGCGACCGATTCCAGACCGGTCTTGACGCCGGTGTTGCTGGTCGTCGTGCCCTTGGTGTAGGCGAAGCCGGTCTTGAGCGACAGGCCGTTTTCCATGCGCCAGTCGAGACGTCCTTCGAAACCGTGGATCGATGCCTTCGCCGCGTTCACGTATTGGAAGATGGTCGGGTTGGCGACGGTGCCGGCGCCCGAGACGGCGAGCGAATCGATGAAGTTGCGGTATTCGCCGGTATAGGCCGCGGCGCTGTAGTTGAAACCGCCGGCCGAAGTCGGCAACTTGCCGCGGAAGCCGATTTCATATGAGTTGCTGGTTTCCGGCTTCAGGTTGGGATTGGCGATCTGCGAGTAACCCTGGCTGGCGTTGTTGAAGTAAGAGTTCACTTCTTGCGGCGACGGCGCGCGGAAGCCGCGGGCATATTGGACGTACGGCGCGAATGCCGGCGCTACTTCATAGACGAAAGCCAGACGCGGCGACCAGGCGCTGTCCTTGCTGGTCGATGCCGGCTGGCCGTTGGCGATGGCCTGCGCGTCGTACTTGGCACTGGCTTCCGGCTTGAGTTTGTAGCTGTCGTAGCGCAGGCCGGGCACGATGCTCACCGGACCGATGCGCATGTCGTCCTGATAGTAGACGCCGAGTACGCTGTATGCGGTCTTGGGGAAGTATTCGCAGTACTGGGTGCCGGTACATGTCGTCCAGCCGGTGCCGTTGGCGTTCATCCGCAGCGTCGCGGTGCTGGCATCGATGCCGTAGGTCATCTTGTGCTTGACCGCGCCGGTGGCCAGCGAACTCTCGGCCAGCACGCCGCCGCCGAAGATGTCGTCCCGATAGGTGATGTCGCGGAAACGGGGGCGCACGGTGGCGCCGACCGTCGTGCCGCTTTCGTAAGAGTATTGCTGCGTCTTTGCGTTGCGGTAGTACAGATTGGCACGCAGTTTCTGGATCAGCTTGTTGTCGGCGTCATCGTGCTCATAGATGGCCTGCAGCTTGTTGCTGGTGACGTTGCTGTTGCTTTGGTAGCCGCTGATCACCGACGAGATGGCGGAGAGACTGTCGGCGCGCAGGCGGTTGTCGACGGTCTCGAAGCTGAGCTTGAACACATTGCGCGGATCGATCTTGAAGACCACCTTGCCCAGCGCGGAACGATTGTTGTAGGTCAGCGGATCGGCCTTGGTGCGGCCGGCTCCGGTGCCGCCGACGCTGCCGTTGGTTTCGGTTTCGTTGCCGTGACGTGCATTCAGCACCAGCATGCCCTGCACGACGTCGTTGCCGAACGCCATGGCGCCGGTGGCGCCGTAGCTGCTGTCGCTCGAATCGTAGGAAGGACGCACCGCGAAATAGCTGCTCTTGCCGAAGACGTTGAGCAAGTCTTGCGGATCCTTGCTGACGAAATTGACCACGCCGGTCAGGCCGTCGCTGCCGTACATCGACGACGCCGGACCGCGCAGGATTTCAATGCGCTGATACAGATCGGTGTCGGTATAGGCGCCGCGACCGGCAAACAGCGTGCCCTGGCTGAAGGAGCGCGGCAAGGTGACACCGTCTTCCAGCAGCATGACGCGGTTGCCGTCGAGGCCGCGGATGTTGATGCCCTCGTTGCCGCCGCGACCCATGGTGGCCGACGCGCCGGTCACGCCGCCGACGCGGTAAACCGAACGACGTACTTCCACGCCCGGCTCGTAGCGCAAGGCATCCTTGATGTCCTTGGCGTTTTCCTGTTCGAGCTCTTCCGAGGTGATGACCGAGACGGTGGCCGCGACGCGATTGATGTCGGTGCCGACACCGCGCGTCGACGTCACGGTGATTTCTTCCAACGGCCGGCTTTGCGCCAGCAGTTGTGAAGCGGCTTGTTGCGCCATCGCAGGCGCCGCAGACCATTGTTGCAAGACGACGGCCGTAGCCAGCGCAAGCTTCTTTTTGCAGAAACGCATAGTAACCATTCCCCTGAGTGGATTAGGTTACTGGCGTCTGTGCTGGCTACCTGAGTTGATGTGACGAGATGAATGTTTGCCGCATGTCAGCCGCCTCGATGTGGTCACCGGGCGCGCTTTTGTATTCGGAGCGAGGAGCGGGACGAATTTGGCAGAATGCTGCCGCCCACTACTGGTCGTGCTGTTTGCATTTATTGCAGCAGGACAAACTTTCAAATAAGAATAATTCTTATTTATTGGATTGTAGAAGAAAAGCTCCCCCGGCTCAAGCCGATTCCAAAGAAATTTATACTGCGTAGTATTTCTCGTCTGCATCAGTCATAAAAAAACGGCGCCAGAATTTCTTCTGACGCCGTTGTTCTTTACTGCTGCGGCAGCCGGTGAAGGCTACCGCGTGCTGCTATGCCATTAGGCTTCGCCGTCCGCACCGCCGAAAGTCTCGGTGGAGTGCGCTTCGGTTTCGCTCACACGCGCCTGACGCTCGGATTCCAACAGCGCTGCACGCTCGTCGGCTTCCCATGCGTCTTTTTCCTTGCGTGCACGGTGGAACGCCAGACCGGTACCAGCCGGGATCAGACGACCAACGATGACGTTTTCCTTCAGACCGCGCAGGCCGTCCTTCTTGCCCATGATCGCAGCTTCGGTCAGGACACGGGTAGTCTCCTGGAACGATGCAGCCGAGATGAACGAGTCGGTCGACAGCGATGCCTTGGTGATACCCAGCAAGACGTTTTCGTACGTCGCAGGGATCTTGGTCTCTGCATTGACGCGATCGTTTTCGTCCAGCAGTTCGGAACGTTCGACCTGTTCGCCGGTGATGTAGTTGGTATCGCCCGGATCCACAACCTGCACGCGACGCAGCATCTGACGCACGATGACTTCGATGTGCTTGTCGTTGATCTTCACGCCTTGCAAGCGGTACACGTCCTGAACTTCGTCGACGATGTAACGCGCCAGCGCTTCGATACCCAGCAGGCGCAGGATGTCTTGCGGATCGGCAGGACCGTCGACAATCATTTCGCCCTTGTTCACCACTTGGCCGTCATGCACCAGCACTTGCTTGTCCTTGGTGATCAGGAACTCGTGCTTGGCGCCGTCCATGTCGGTGATTTCCAGACGTTGCTTGCCCTTGGTTTCCTTACCGAACGCCACAGTACCGGTGACTTCCGCCAGCATGCCGGCATCCTTCGGCGAACGTGCTTCGAACAGTTCGGCAACGCGCGGCAGACCACCGGTAATGTCACGGGTCTTTTGCGATTCGGTCGGGATACGCGCCAGCACTTCACCAACGTGAACTTGCTGACCGTCCTTCACTGTAATCAGCGCGCCCACCTGGAAGCCGATCGTCACTGCATGTTCGGTGCCGGCGATCTTGACTTCTTCGCCTTGCTCGTTCAACAGCTTGACCTGTGGACGCAACACCTTGGCAGCGGACGAACCGCGGCGCTTGGCATCGATAACCACCAGCGTCGACAGACCGGTCACTTCGTCAATCTGCTTGGCGACGGTCGAACCTTCTTCGACATTTTCGAACTTCACGGTACCGGTGTACTCGGTGATGATCGGACGTGTCAGCGGATCCCATGTCGCCAATGCAGTACCGGCCTTGATGACCATGCCGTCCTTGACGATCAGGGTCGCACCGTACGGCACTTTATGACGCTCACGCTCACGACCGAGGTCGTCGGTGATCAGCACTTCGCCCGAACGGGAAATGACGATCAGCTCGCCCTTGCCGTTGGTGACGTAACGCATGGTCGCCGTGAAGCGGATGGTGCCGTTCGACTTGGCTTCCACCGACGAGGCCACTGCTGCACGCGACGCCGCACCACCGATGTGGAACGTACGCATGGTCAGCTGAGTACCTGGTTCGCCGATCGACTGCGCAGCGATAACGCCGACTGCTTCGCCGCTGTTGACCAGCACGCCGCGACCCAGATCGCGGCCGTAGCACTTGGCGCACAGACCGTAGCGCGTGTCGCAAGTCAGCGGAGTGCGAACCTTGACTTCGTCGATGCCGAGGCGTTCGACTTCTTCAACGGTGTCTTCGTCCATCAGGGTACCGGCTTCATACAGCGTAGCCTGGGTTTCCGGATTGATGATGTCGGTGGCGGCAACGCGGCCGAGGATACGGTCGCGCAGCGCTTCAATGACTTCACCGCCTTCAACCATTGCCTTCATCGAGGCGCCGTTGGAAGTGCCGCAATCATCTTCGATCACGACCAGATCCTGGGTCACGTCGACCAGACGGCGTGTCAGGTAACCGGAGTTCGCGGTCTTCAGCGCGGTATCGGCCAGACCCTTACGGGCGCCGTGCGTCGAGATGAAGTACTGCAACACGTTCAGGCCTTCGCGGAAGTTCGCGGTAATCGGCGTTTCGATAATCGAACCGTCCGGTTTAGCCATCAGACCGCGCATACCTGCCAGCTGACGAATCTGCGCTGCGGAACCGCGGGCGCCGGAGTCGGCCATCATGTAAATCGCGTTGAACGACTCTTGCGTACCCTTGGTGCCGTCGCGGCGGACCACATCTTCGACCTTTAGCTGGTCCATCATGGCCTTGCCGACGTCGTCGCCGGCCTTGCCCCAGATGTCCACAACCTTGTTGTAGCGTTCGCCGGCGGTAACCAGACCGGACGAGTATTGCTGTTCGATCTGCTTGACTTCGCTTTCGGCGGTCGCAATGATGGTCGCCTTTTGCGGCGGCACCAGCATGTCGTCCACGCAGATCGAGATACCGGCGCGTGTCGCCAGACGGAAGCCCGACTGCATCAGTTGATCGGCGAACACGACCGTCGCGCGCAGACCGCACTTGCGGAATGACGTGTTGATCAGCTTCGAAATTTCCTTCTTCTTCAGTGCACGGTTCAGCACCGAGAATGGCAGACCCTTCGGCAGAATTTCCGACAGGATGGCGCGGCCGACAGTCGTTTCGTAACGCTTGACGGTACGCACGAATTCGCCGGTGACCGGGTCCTTTGGATTTTCAACGATACGTACGGTGACGCGGGTAGCCAGTTCGACTTCCTTGTTGTCGTACGCACGGATGACTTCCGAGACGTCCTGGAACAGCATGCCTTCGTTCTTGGCGTTGATCGCCTCACGCGTTGCGTAGTACAGACCCAGCACGATATCCTGGGACGGCACGATCGACGGTTCACCGTTCGATGGGAACAGGATGTTGTTCGACGCCAGCATCAGCGTGCGCGCTTCCATCTGCGCTTCGATCGACAGTGGAACGTGGACCGCCATCTGGTCGCCGTCGAAGTCGGCGTTGAACGCGGCGCAAACCAGCGGATGCAGCTGGATCGCCTTGCCTTCGATCAGGACCGGCTCGAACGCCTGGATACCCAGACGGTGCAATGTCGGCGCGCGGTTCAGCATGACCGGATGTTCGCGGATCACGTCTTCCAGGATGTCCCAGACCACCGGTTCCTGGATTTCGACCAGTTTCTTGGCTGCCTTGATGGTCGTTGCCAGCCCCATCAGTTCGAGCTTGTTGAAGATAAATGGTTTAAACAGCTCGAGGGCCATCAGCTTCGGCAGACCGCATTGGTGCAACTTGAGCTGCGGACCCACCACGATGACGGAACGGCCGGAGTAGTCGACGCGCTTACCCAGCAAGTTCTGACGGAAACGACCGCCCTTGCCCTTGATCATTTCGGCCAGCGACTTCAACGGACGCTTGTTGGCGCCGGTCATCGCCTTGCCGCGACGGCCGTTATCCAGCAGCGAGTCAACCGCTTCTTGCAGCATGCGCTTTTCGTTGCGCGTGATGATTTCCGGAGCGCGCAATTCCATCAGGCGCTTCAGACGGTTGTTACGGTTGATGACGCGGCGATACAGATCGTTCAGATCGGAGGTCGCAAAGCGGCCGCCGTCCAGCGGCACCAGCGGACGCAGTTCCGGCGGCAGCACCGGCAGCACTTCCATGATCATCCAGTCGGGCTTGATGCCCGAACGCTGGAACGCTTCCAGCACCTTCAGGCGCTTGGCGTATTTCTTGATCTTGGCTTCGGACTTCGATTCCTTCAGTTCCACGCGCAGGGTTTCTGCATCGCGGTCGATGTCGATCGAGCGCAGCAGTTCACGGATGCCTTCGGCGCCCATGAATGCGGTGAAGTCGTCGCCGTACTCTTCGTACTTGGCGGCGTAGTCGTCTTCCGACATGATCTGGCACTTCTTCAGCGGCGTCATGCCCGGATCGGTCACGACGTAGGCTTCGAAGTACAGCACGCGTTCGATATCGCGCAGGGTCATGTCGAGGACCATGCCCAGACGCGACGGCAGCGATTTCAGGAACCAGATGTGCGCAGTCGGCGAAGCCAGTTCGATGTGGCCCATGCGCTCACGGCGCACCTTGGCCAGCGTGACTTCGACGCCGCATTTTTCGCAGATGACGCCGCGGTGCTTGAGGCGCTTGTACTTGCCGCAGAGGCATTCGTAGTCTTTGATCGGGCCAAAGATCTTGGCGCAGAACAGACCGTCGCGCTCAGGCTTGAAAGTACGGTAGTTAATGGTTTCCGGCTTTTTGACTTCGCCGTAGGACCACGAACGGATTTTTTCGGGGGACGCCAGACCAATTTTGATCGCGTCGAATTGTTCGTTTTGCTGAACTTGCTTGAATAGATCGAGCAGTGCTTTCATGTATCACTCCAGGTTGGCGTGAGAACGCTAGGTAATGCTATGTATATCGAGACGGCCGCACCACAATCTGCGCACACCCTGTTCGCACCTGCGGGAGAGCCGTGGCTTGCGCCGGGTTCCGCATGTACCGGGACAGACTTGGTCGTCCTTGACTGCTTACAATTGCTTGTAGCTGCTTGCTGAACTGCTTTGTTGCTTTACTTTACTGCGTCGCCGCCGTTCCTGCCGGCGGCAGGATCAGACGATAAAACAGGGCAAGACGGCCGCGCCGCCTTGCCCCCGGGAACATCAGTCGCGTTCGAGATCGATGTCGATACCGAGCGAACGGATTTCCTTGACCAGCACGTTGAAGGACTCCGGCATGCCGGCGTCGATCACGTGGTCGCCCTTGACCAGGTTTTCATAAACCTTGGTACGGCCGTTCACGTCATCGGACTTCACGGTCAGCATTTCCTGCAGCACATACGATGCGCCGTAGGCTTCCAGTGCCCAGACTTCCATTTCACCGAAGCGTTGGCCGCCGAACTGCGCCTTACCGCCCAGAGGCTGCTGAGTCACCAGCGAGTAAGGACCGGTCGAACGTGCGTGCATCTTGTCGTCAACCAGATGATGCAGCTTCAGGTAATGCATGTAGCCAACCGTCACGGTGCGCTCGAAAGCTTCGCCGGTACGGCCGTCATACATGGTGACCTGATTCTTCGACGGCGTCATGCCCAGTTGCTTGGCGATGTGATCCGGGTATGCCAGATCCAGCATGCGACGGGTTTCGTCTTCGTGCGCGCCGTCAAACACCGGCGTGGCGAACGGAACGCCCTTCTTCAGGTTGGCTGCCAGTTCCAGAATCTCCTGATCGCTGAACTCGTCGAGCGCTTCCTTCTTGCCCGATTCGTTGTAGATCGTGGTCAGGAACTTGCGCAGTTCAGCGATCTTCACTTGTGCAGTCAGCATTTCGCCGATGCGCAGGCCCAGACCCTTGGCTGCCCAGCCCAGATGGACTTCGAGAACCTGACCGACGTTCATGCGCGATGGCACGCCCAGCGGGTTCAGCACGATGTCGGCTGGTGTACCGTCGGCCATGTGCGGCATGTCTTCGATCGGCAGGATGCGCGAAACCACACCCTTGTTGCCGTGACGACCCGCCATCTTGTCGCCTGGTTGCAGGCGGCGCTTCACGGCCAAGTAAACCTTGACCATCTTCTGCACGCCTGGCGGCAGTTCGTCACCTTGTGTCAGCTTCTTGCGCTTTTCTTCAAACGCCAGATCGAACTGGTGACGCTTTTCGGCGATCGATTCCTTGATCGCTTCCAATGCTGTCGCCATGTCGTCATCCGCCGGGCGGATGTCGAACCAGTGGTACTTGTCCAGATCGTCCAGGTACGCCTTGTCCAGCTTGGTGCCCTTGACCAGTTTCTTCGGACCGCCGTTGGCGACCTTGCCGATCAGCATCTTTTCCAGACGCTGGAAGGCATCGCCTTCAACGATACGCAGCTGGTCGTTCAGGTCCAGGCGATAGCGCTTCAGTTCATCGTCGATGATCTGTTGTGCGCGCTTGTCGCGCTGGATGCCTTCGCGGGTGAACACTTGCACGTCGATGACGGTGCCGACCATGCCCGAAGGCACGCGCAGCGAGGTGTCCTTCACATCGGATGCCTTTTCGCCGAAGATCGCGCGCAGCAGCTTCTCTTCCGGTGTCAGCTGGGTTTCGCCCTTTGGCGTCACTTTACCGACCAGCGTATCGCCGGCTTCGACTTCAGCACCGATGTAGGTGATGCCGGATTCGTCCAGACGCGCCAGCTGGTTTTCCGCCAGGTTCGAAATATCGCGGGTGATTTCTTCCGCGCCGAGCTTGGTGTCGCGAGCGACAACCGACAGCTCTTCGATGTGAATCGAGGTGTAGCGGTCATCAGCCACAACTTTTTCGGAGATCAGAATCGAATCTTCGAAGTTGTAGCCGTTCCATGGCATAAACGCCACCAGCATGTTCTGACCCAGAGCCAGTTCGCCCAGGTCGGTCGATGCGCCGTCGGCGATCACGTCATGCTTGGCGACACGGTCGCCAACCTTGACGATCGGACGCTGGTTGATGTTGGTGTTCTGGTTCGAACGTGTGTACTTGATCAGGTTGTAGATGTCGACGCCGACTTCGCCAGCCTGCGCTTCTTCATCGTTCACACGAATCACCACACGGCCTGCATCGACGTAATCGACGATACCGCCACGCAACGCTTGCACGGTGGTGCCGGAGTCGACTGCAACGGTGCGCTCGATGCCGGTGCCGACCAGCGGCTTTTCCGGACGCAAGCAAGGAACCGCCTGACGTTGCATGTTGGCGCCCATCAATGCGCGGTTCGCATCATCGTGTTCGAGGAACGGAATCAGCGACGCCGCCACCGACACGACCTGGCCTGGGGCCACGTCCATGTACTGCACGCGTTCCGGCGAGACCAGAATGGTTTCGCCGGCTTCACGCGCCGAAACCAGTTCATCGGACAGCTTCAGCGAAGCGTCGATGGTCGCATTCGCCTGGGCGATGATGTAGCGGCCTTCTTCGATTGCCGACAGATAGTCGATCTGGTTGGTGACCTTGCTGCCCTCAACCTTGCGGTATGGGGTTTCCAGGAAGCCGTATTCGTTCAGGCGGGCATACAGCGCCAGCGAGTTGATCAGGCCGATGTTCGGGCCTTCAGGCGTTTCGATCGGGCACACGCGGCCGTAGTGGGTCGGGTGCACGTCGCGGACTTCAAAGCCGGCACGTTCGCGGGTCAGACCGCCAGGTCCCAGGGCGGAAACACGGCGTTTGTGCGTGATTTCCGACAGCGGGTTGGTTTGATCCATAAACTGCGACAACTGCGACGAACCGAAGAATTCGCGGATCGCTGCCGAGATCGGCTTCGAGTTGATCAGGTCATGCGGCATCAGGTTGTCCGCTTCGGCCTGGCCGAGACGTTCCTTGACGGCGCGCTCAACGCGGACCAGACCGGCGCGGAATTGATTCTCCGCCAGTTCGCCGACGCAACGGACGCGACGGTTACCCAAGTGATCGATGTCATCGACTTCGCCGCGGCCATTGCGCAGTTCAACCAGAATCTTGATCACGGCCAGGATGTCTTCGTTCGACAAGGTCATCGCGCCGGTCAGTTCATCACGGCCGATACGGCGGTTGAACTTCATGCGGCCGACGGCCGACAGGTCGTAACGGTCTTCGCTGTAGAACAGGCCGTTGAACAGGGCTTCCACCGAGTCTTCGGTCGGCGGTTCGCCAGGACGCATCATGCGATAGATCGCCACGCGCGCAGCGGTCTGATCCGCTGTGTCGTCGGTACGCAGGGTTTGCGAGATGTAGCCGCCCTGATCCAGGTCGTTGGTGTACAGCGTCTGGACTGCATCGATGTTGGCTTCGCGCAGGCGGGCCAGCAATTCTTCAGTCAGTTCGTCGTTGGCCGAAGCGATGACTTCGCCGGTGTCGCCGTCGACGATGTTCTTCGCCAGGACGCGACCCAGCAGGTAGTCTTCCGGCACGGAGATCTGCTTGATGCCTGCAGCTTCGATGTCGCGCACGTGCTTGGCGTTGATGCGCTTGTCCTTCGCGACCAGCGGCTTGCCGGCCTTGTCGAGGATGTCGAAACGCGCTACTTCGCCGCGCAGGCGCTCGGACACGAATTCCATCTCGGCGCCTTCAGCGCGCAGGGTGAAATTGTCGAACACGAAGAAGTTCGCCAGGATCTGCTCGGACGTCATGCCGATGGCCTTGAGCAGGATCGTTACCGGCATCTTGCGACGACGGTCGACGCGGAAGAACAGGATGTCCTTCGGATCGAATTCGAAGTCGAGCCACGAACCGCGGTAAGGAATGATGCGTGCGGAGAACAACAGCTTGCCGGACGAATGCGTCTTGCCGCGGTCATGTTCGAAGAACACGCCCGGCGAACGGTGCAGCTGCGACACGATGACGCGTTCGGTGCCGTTGATGACGAACGAACCGGTGGTCGTCATGAGCGGCAATTCGCCCATGTAGACTTCCTGTTCCTTCATTTCCTTGATGACCGGCTTGGTCGGCGATTCCTTGTCCAGGATCACCAGACGCACTTTGGCACGCAGCGGCGACGCGAAGGTCAGGCCACGTTGTTGGCATTCCTTGACGTCGAACGGCGGCGCGCCCAACACATAGGACAGAAACTCGAGACGCGCAAAACCATTGTGCGAAACGATAGGGAAAATCGATGTAAAGGCCGATTGCAGACCTTCGTTCTTGCGTTGGGACGTTGTTTTGTCCGTCTGCAAGAATGTCTGGTATGACTCGATCTGAGTCGCTAGCAGGAACGGAACGTTGTGGACGTTAGCGCGTTTCGCAAAGGATTTACGAATACGCTTCTTCTCAGTAAATGAGTAGTGCATGGACACTCCGTGAGTGACAGGAAGGATAGAGAGTTCAGGACTCGCCCGGATTGCTTGTCGCCTTGTTGCTGCAATCCGTTAGCAGCGAAACCTCAAGTCTCAGCCCTTCAGTCTTGGTTGGCGCCTTCTCTTGCTTCGCCGGCGAAGCTGGCAAGAAACTGCTGACCATTAACGAACTTGAATTCGACGCAAATTCGAATCGGACTCAAATTCACATACAAAATTACGAAACGACAAAGGAGCCAAAGCCGAATCCTTCTTTCAAAGGATTCTGCACTTTGACTCCGGTGGAACGATGCGCCGGCGAACCGGCGATATTCCAGCTCAAGTAAAAATTACTTGAGTTCAGCTTTCGCGCCAGCTTCTTCCAGCTTCTTCTTGGCTGCTTCGGCGTCTGCCTTGGCGATGCCTTCTTTAACTGGCTTCGGTGCGCCGTCAACCAGATCCTTGGCTTCTTTCAAGCCCAGACCGGTGATTTCGCGAACTGCCTTAATGACGCCAACCTTGTTCGCGCCGACTTCGGCCAGAACAACGGTGAACTCTGTTTGCTCTTCAGCAGCAGCGGCGCCAGCGCCACCACCGGCAGGACCGGCAACAGCCATTGCTGCTGCGGAAACGCCGAACTTCTCTTCGAATGCCTTCACCAGGTCATTCAATTCCAACACGGTCAAGGCGCCTACGGCTTCCAAGATATCGTCTTTGCTAATTGCCATTTGAAACTCCTAATTTATTTCGGTAATAACATCTAATCGGTACTGACGCAGAGGTCAAAGCGCTCATGAACAACCGCCACATTGCTGCGGCCGGCGTTCTTAAGCTGCTTCGGCTTCTTTCTTGGCTGCCAGAGCAGCCAGACCACGCGCAAAACCAGCGACCGGAACCTGCATCATGCCCAGCAATTGGGCCAGCAGAACTTCGCGGGACGGGATATTTGCCAATGCAGTCACAGCAGCCTTATCCAGCGGCTTGCCTGCATAGTTACCTGCCTTGACAACCAGCTTGTCGTTGGTCTTAGCAAAGTCGGAGATGACTTTAGCTGCAGCAACGGCATCTTCCGAGATCGAATAGATCAGCGGGCCGGTCATTTCAGAAGCGAGGTCAGCAAACGCGGAACCTTCAACGGCACGACGCGCGAGTGTGTTTTTCAACACGCGCAGGTACACGCCTTGGTCACGCGCTTTGGCGCGCAGTTGCGTCAAGTGACCAACCTGGATGCCACGGTATTCGGCCACGACGATAGTCTGCGCAGCTGCTACTTTTGCGGCGACTTCGGCGACAACGGCCTTTTTGTCATTCAGATTGAGACTCAAGATCAACCTCCAAAAATGATGCTTGGCGACCACACAGGCGAAAAACCTGCTTGCCTTACATCGGTTCGAACACGGCGTCCGACGTTAGGAGTTCATTGCAACGTTTCGTGAACCGTGAAACGCTGTGTGAGACTGCAAAACTTGTTCGGGGTCACCATCTGCGCTGGGTAATCGGAAACGGGAGCTTCCGACGTTTTAACTTTGTGCCTGCCTGCTGCACGCCGCCCAACGGTCTTTGATTGCCTGAAGCACTTCACAATTGCAAAATGCTCCAGCCCAAAGATGCGCCCCGTCTCCGCAAGGAAACGAGGACTTGATTCTTTACTTAAGCCGACAGGGTCGATTGGTCCACGCGGACGCCAGCGCCCATAGTGGACGACAGCGACACCTTGCGCAGGTAAACACCCTTGCTGGTGGCTGGCTTTGCCTTGTTCAGCGCGTCGATCAGTGCAACCAGATTCGACTTCAGATCTGCGTCGCTGAACGACTTGCGACCGATGGTGGCGTGAATGATGCCGGCCTTGTCGGTACGGTATTGCACTTGACCAGCCTTGGCGTTCTTGACGGCGGTGGCGACGTCAGGAGTCACGGTGCCGACCTTCGGGTTAGGCATCAGGCCACGTGGGCCCAGGATCTGACCCAGGGTACCGACGATACGCATGGTGTCCGGCGAAGCGATCACGATGTCGAAAGGCATGTTGCCGGCCTTGACTTGCTCAGCCAGATCTTCCATACCGACGACGTCTGCGCCGGCCGCCTTGGCTTGCTCGGCCTTTTCGCCCGAAGCGAACACGGCGACGCGAACGGTCTTGCCTGTACCAGCCGGCAGAACGACGGAACCGCGGACGACCTGGTCCGACTTCTTCGCGTCAACGCCCAGTTGGACGGACACGTCGATCGATTCGTTGAACTTTGCTGTTGCGAATTCCTTGACCAGCGCCAGCGCGTTATCGAAAGGATAAGCCTTGGTGCTATCGATCTTGCCTTCTTGCGCCTTAGCGCGTTTTGTCAACTTAGCCATTACAGACCCTCCACCGTGATGCCCATGGAACGTGCCGAACCAGCGATGGTGCGCACAGCCGCTTCCAGATCAGCAGCGGTAAGATCCGGCTTCTTCTGGGTAGCGATTTCTTCCGCTTGTTTACGAGTGATCTTGCCAACCTTGTCTGTATGCGGCTTGGCAGAACCCTTTTGAATACCGGCAGCCTTCTTGATCAGGATGGTTGCTGGAGGCGTCTTCATCACGAAGGTGAAGGACTTGTCCGCAAATGCAGTGATCACGACTGGAATCGGCAGACCTGGCTCAACGCCTTGAGTCTGGGCATTGAATGCCTTACAGAATTCCATGATGTTCAGACCGCGCTGACCCAGCGCCGGGCCGATCGGTGGGGATGGATTTGCTTTACCAGCTGGCACTTGCAGCTTGATAAAACCGATGATTTTCTTTGCCATGATGGCTCCTACGTTGATTGAGTGTTAGCGCCTGTTCATCTGCCTTGCGGCGTTTTACTAAGGCTCCTCTGCTGCTGCAGGATTCGGGAAACTTGCATTTCGCCGCGCTCCTGCGGGCGCTTGACGGGTATTGCTTAGACTTTTTCGACCTGGCCGAACTCGAGCTCGACCGGTGTTGCACGACCGAAAATGGTCACGGAGACGCGCACGCGGGATTTTTCGTAATTCACTTCTTCCACGTTGCCGTTGAAATCGGTAAAAGGACCATCCTTGATGCGAACCAGCTCGCCCACTTCGTACAAGACCTTCGGACGCGGCTTTTCGATGCCGTCCTGCATTTGCTGCATGATCTTGTCGACTTCATGCGGCGGAATCGGTGTCGGGCGGTTCGACTTGCCGCCGATGAAACCGGTCACCTTGCTGGTGTTTTTCACCAGATGCCAGGTTTCGTCCGTCATTTCCATCTCAACCAGGACGTAGCCCGGGAAGAAACGACGCTCGGTCACCGACTTGTGACCGTTTTTCATATCCACTACTTCTTCGGTCGGCACCAGAATCTGGCCGAACTGTTCTTCCATGCCGGCGCGGACGATGCGCTCGGTCAGTGCGCGCTGCACACTCTTTTCCATGCCGGAATAGGCATGCACAACGTACCAGCGCTTTTTACCTGCGCTTGAAACGCTTTGCGCACCAATCGGTGCGCTGTCTTGTGTGCTATCGCTCATTTTTATTTCCAGCCCAAAATTACGTCATACAACAGGAATTCGAGCAACTTGTCCGTACCCCAGAGGAAGATCGCCATGATCAGCACGAAGGCGAACACAATCGCCGTGATCTGCGTCGCTTCCTTGCGGGTAGGCCAGACAACTTTTTTGGTTTCACGTACCGATTCTTTGGCAAAGCCGACGAAACCGCGACCTTGCGACGATGTCCAGGCGAAACCCACCGCCACCAGCAAGCCGGCCACCAGGGCCAGTGCGCGCACCGGAGTCGATTGACCCGACAACACAAAAAAACCGACCACACCCGCGATGACCGCTACGATTGCCAGGGCAACCTTGAGCTTGTCGCTTGATGTATTGACGGTTTGTACAGGCTGGTTAGACATTTATTTACTTTCAGTACCCTACTCACCTGAATCGGTGGCAGGGGCGGAGGGCATCGAACCCCCAACCTCCGGTTTTGGAGACCGGCGCTCTGCCAATTGAGCTACACCCCTACGATCAAAACACTGATCTGA
>Ga0209435_100189_pt1 | contig 18212 bp, 14 predicted proteins | sample AraplaCL_Col_mLB_FD_184260 | JGI IMG/M metagenome (GOLD analysis project Ga0209435, IMG submission 184260) | Arabidopsis root microbial communities from the University of North Carolina, USA - plate scrape CL_Col_mLB (SPAdes) (version 2) | ecosystem: Host-associated > Plants > Roots >... | reverse complement strand
CACAAGCTCTACCTGCATGACCAGAAAAATCCACCGGCAGCGCTGATCGAGGGTGGCGCCACCGTCTGCACGTCGGGCGCGGAAGTCGCCAAGCGCGCCGACATCATCATCGTGATGGTGCCGGACACCCCGCACGTGGAAGCGGTGCTGTTCAGCAAAGGCGGCGTGGCGGAAGGCCTTTCCGCCGGCAAGATCGTGGTCGACATGAGCTCGATCTCGCCGATCGCCACCAAGGGTTTCGCGCAAAAGATCAATGCGCTCGGTTGCGAATACCTGGACGCGCCGGTCTCCGGCGGCGAAGTGGGCGCCAAGGCGGCCTCGCTGACGATCATGGTCGGCGGCAATGAGTCGGCGTTCAACGACGTCAAGCCTTTGTTCGAATTGATGGGCAAGAACATCACGCTGGTCGGCGGTAACGGCGACGGTCAGACCACCAAGGTGGCGAACCAGATCATCGTGGCGCTGAACATTCAGGCGGTTGCCGAAGCGTTGTTGTTTGCTTCCAAGGCCGGCGCCGATCCTGCGCGCGTGCGTCAGGCACTGATGGGCGGGTTTGCTTCGTCGCGCATTCTGGAAGTGCATGGCGAGCGGATGGTCAAGCGGACCTTCAATCCCGGTTTCCGGATTGAGTTGCATCAGAAGGATTTGAATCTGGCTTTGCAGGGTGCTAAAGCCCTGGGCGTCAGCTTGCCTAATACTGCGACGGCACAGGAATTGATGAATGCTTGTGCGGCGAATGGGATGAGTGGCTTGGATCACTCGGCGTTGTGCCGGGCGATTGAGTTGATGTCGAATCATGAGATTGCCAAGGGCTTGTCGTCCTGACGAAAGTCAGGACGACAGTGGCGTTCGTTGTTCCGACTGGGTTGTTCGTTGCCGATGCTGTTTTCTCTTCGATCAACCCTTCGCCGGGGGCGGCCCGGCAGCCGCTCACTTTTCTTGCTCCGCCAAGAAAAGTAAGCAAAAGAAGGCGGCCGCTGGGTCGTAGCCCCCTTCGGGGGTTCCCGGCGCCAGCAGGTAAAAATCGGGAAGGGAAAACAACTCGCTACGCTCAGACATTTTTCCCTTCTTAATCCGATTTTCACCTGCTGACACCGGCTACTCTCAAGCGGAACTTCCGGACTGGCTCGCTGCGCATCGCCAGGGGACGGAGATGGCTCAATCTTATGTGGTCTCCTTGGTTTTGTCGTTCCAACGAAAGTTGGAACCCAGCGTCGTGAAGACGGTTGAGCGAGGCACTGAAGTCACTGGGTCCCAGCGTTCGCTGGGACAACGAACGTTTGATAGCGCGATGCCGAAGGCGAGCAGTTTGGGCACTTTGGCCGCTTGAGAGTAGCCGGTGGCGGCAGGCATAAATCGGAAAAAGAAGGGAAAAATGTCTGAGCGTAGCGAGTTGTTTTCCCTTCCCGATTTATGCCTGCCGACGCCGGGAACCCCCGAAGGGGGCTACGACCCAGCGGTCGCCTTTCTTTGCTTACTTTCTTTGGCGAAGCAAAGAAAGTGAGTAGCTGCCGGGCTACCCCCGGCAGGGTCGTCCGAAGAATGAAAAGAATCGACAGCCACTAAAGCATGCCGGAAAAAAAGGATTAAAAACAATGCAATCGCCTCGCCAATTCCTCCTCGACCTCTACACTGCAGCCGTCTCCGCAGTAAGCGCACAAAAATCCCTCCCATCCTTCCTGCCCGAACCCCCAAGGCAAGGAAGAACCCTGGTGATAGGCGCAGGCAAAGGCGCCGCAGCCATGGCAAAAACAGTAGAAGAACACTGGCCCGGCGAGCTATCAGGACTGGTAGTGACCAGATACGGCCACGGCGCCGATTGCAAAAGAATCGAAGTCGTCGAAGCCTCCCACCCCGTGCCCGACGAAGCCGGTCGCCAGGCCGCCGCACGCATGCTGGCCATGGTCAAGGGCCTCAGCAAAGACGACCTGGTGCTGTGCCTGATCTCCGGCGGCGGTTCCGCGCTACTTGCATTGCCAGCCGAAGGCATCACCCTCGAACAAAAGCAGGCCGTCAACAAAGCCCTGCTCAAAAGCGGCGCCAACATCTTTGAAATGAACTGCGTGCGCAAACACCTCTCCGCCATCAAAGGCGGCCGCCTCGCACTGGCCTGTGCACCGGCGCGCGTGGTGACGCTGATGATCTCCGACATCCCCGGCGACGATCCCGGCATTATCGCCAGCGGCCCGACGCTACCCGACGCCACCACCTGCGCTGACGCGCTGGCCGTGCTGCGCAAATACAAGATCGCGATCCCGCCATCGCTACAAGCCCATCTCGAATCCGGCATCGGCGAAACACCCAAGCCCGGCGATGCCCGCCTGGCCGCCAACGAGCACCACGTCATCGCCACAGCCCAGCAGGCTTTGCAAGCGGCAGCAGCCACCGCCATCGCAGCAGGCATCACGCCCTACATCCTGTCCGACGACATGGAGGGCGAAGCGCGCGACATCGGCCTCGCGCACGCGGCGATCGCCAGACAGATTGCCCAATACGACCAACCGTTCAAGAAGCCCTGTGTGCTGATCTCCGGCGGCGAAACCACCGTCACCGTGCGCGGCAGCGGTCGCGGCGGACGCAACGCGGAATTTCTGCTCAGTCTCGCCAATGCATTGAACGGCGCGCCCGGCATGCATGCGATTGCCTGCGACACCGACGGCATCGACGGCTCGGAAGACAACGCCGGCGCGATCTATCAGCCGGACTCGATGAAGCGCGCCGAAGAGCTCGGCCTCAATCCCAAGGCTCTGCTGGAGAACAACGACGGCTACGGCTTCTTCAGTGCGCTCGGCGACCTCGTCGTCAGCGGCCCGACCAGAACCAACGTCAACGACTTCCGCGCCATCCTGATCCTGTAAAAAATATATCCCCGTCGTCCCGGCGAACGCCGGGACCCAGCGTCGTGCGCTTCGTCAACAACACATGACGCCGCAAACCAACACCACCAAGGAGACCCGTCCATGCGACGTCAACGCCAGGCAAAAATCGTAGCCACGCTCGGCCCCGCCAGCGCCACCAAAGAAATGATCAAAGCGCTGTTCGAAGCCGGCGTCGATGTGTTCCGCTTCAACTTCAGCCACGGCACGCATGCCGACCACCACGCCCGTTTTGAAATCGTGCGCGCCGTCGAACGCGAAGTCGGCCGCCCGATCGCCATTCTCGCCGACCTGCAAGGTCCCAAGCTGCGCGTGGGCCAGTTCGCCGACGGCAAGGTCCAACTCGAAGCAGGGCAGGAGTTCATCCTCGACCGCGATACAACTGCAGGCGACAACACCCGCGTTTGCCTGCCGCATGCGGAACTGTTCGAAGTCATCGCCGCCGGCCAGTCGCTGCTGCTGGACGACGGCAAGCTGCGCCTGCAAGTACTCGATAGCGACGGTCAACGCATCCGCACCCGGGTCATCAACGGCGGCGCCTTGTCCGACCGCAAGGGCGTCAACGTGCCCGACGCCGTGCTGCCGATTCCCGCACTGACCGAGAAAGACAAACGCGATCTGTCCTTCGCACTGGAACTCGGCGTCGACTGGATCGCGCTGTCCTTCGTCCAGCGTCCCGAAGACGTGCTCGAAGCGCGCGCCTTGATCAACGGCCGCGCCGCCGTGCTGTCCAAACTGGAAAAGCCCGCCGCACTCGATCGTCTCGATGAAATCGTCCAGGCCTCCGATGCCATCATGGTGGCGCGCGGCGACCTTGGCGTCGAGCTGCCGCCGGAGCGCGTTCCCGGCACGCAAAAACGCATCCTGCGCGTCTGCCGCCAACACGGCCGTCCCATCGTCATCGCCACCCAGATGCTGGAGTCCATGATCACCAGCCCGGTGCCGACCCGCGCCGAAGTCTCCGATGTCGCCAGCGCCATCTACGACGGCTCCGATGCGGTCATGCTGTCGGCCGAATCCGCCAACGGCGCCTACCCGCTGCAAGCCGTCGCCATGATGGACCGCGTCATCGGCGAAGTCGAACGCGATCCGCTCTACCGCAACATGCTCGACGCCCAGCAAGAGACGCCGCAAGCCAACAGCGCGGACGCCATCTGCTCGGCCTTGCGCGACGTCACCCGCATCGTCGGCGCCACCGCCACCGTAACCTACACCAGCTCCGGCCACACCAGCCTGCGCGCCGCCCGCGAACGCCCGATGGCGCCGATCCTGAGCATCACGCCCAAGATCGCGACCGCCCGCAAACTGGCCCTGGTCTGGGGCGTGCATTCAACGATCAGCGACCAGATCCACAACGAAAGCGACATGGTCAGCGCGGCATGCGAGACGGCATTGAAGGAAGGATTTGCAAAGAAGGGCGATCAGATCGCCATCACCGCCGGCATGCCGTTCGGGCAGCCGGGGAGTACTAATTTGTTGAGGTTGGCGGAGGTGTGGGGATAGGCCGTCCGCCAATACTAACGACGATGGCTATTGTTTGTAGATTTCCCATCCAGCGTCGGTCCAGTGCAATAGTTGCATGAAAAGAGGTTTGGTGGAGCCGCGTGCAACGCGGCCAGCCAAAGTACGTAATGCATCCGCAGTACCGGGAAGAGAGGCATCGCCATAGAGCAGCGTGTCCGGAGTCGGTGCGATGACAATCAATTGATTGTGAAGGTTCATCGCCAGGTTCTTCCAGTCTGAATGAAAAAAGAGTCTGCTGGATGCGTACTCTTCCCCGCTGATTTGACCAAGCGAGTTGGCTTGCGGAACGACTGAAACTGCGGCCAGAGGCTTGGTTGTATCGAGAAGATTTTGTGCGGCTATTTTAAAAAGATCGTCTTCACTGATTTTCAGTGTTTCAAGATCTTTGTCAGTGACAAATCGAGTTGTTCTGGTGAAGTCGACTACTGGAATGGCGATCAAGCCGGGAGCGACAGGGCGCGTATAGAATTTTTGACTACCCACGCCTGGTTGTTTGCGTAACTGTTCCAGATATTCTTCCGGACGAATGGCTATACGCAGCATGGCTTGCGTTACAGGACGATTGCGCTCTTTGACGGTCTCGGCAATGCCTTTTGCATACTGGTTCAAGCCTGCATCACAATTGGATGTGTTGCGCAGGCAAAAGGAAAACACACGGTCGAGGTACATATTTCCAATGCTTTTTCCGTTGGTATCCTTACCGTCAAGTTCCAGATGACCTACAACTTTGAATTCAATATCAGGTAATTCTTTATGCATTCGCTCCGCAGCCATTTGAGAAAATTCAGTGGGAGTAGGAGGTAGTTCTTGCGCTGTCGCTACCTTTATTCCAAGATAAAAAAGCGGCAGCATCATGCATTGCCAGAAACGTTGATTGGGCATGTAGTTAACGAAAGAGTAAATGTTGCGAAGATTATGGCGTCATTCCGGCAAGTGCTTTGCAACCTGATTCCATGAGGTCTCTGTCATAAGTGACAATTGAGGCGCCGTCAATCTGACCTTTCACATAAGGATCTTTGCTCGCCTCAAGCTTCTTTATTTCATCTCTTGTTTTTTTGTCAAATCCACTTTCTTCAGAAAGAAAATTGGCCTCAATCTTTTTCTTCAGGTCGGGATAGGCTTTGAAACAGTTTCTTGTCATGGCAATTGCGGTGAGTGCATTTTTTTGACTGTCCGAATAGATATTCGCTGCAATGTCGATTGCTCGCCCAAGAACTGCTTCTTTTTCTTTGCTTAAAGCCGGTGGTGCATCTTGCGCAAAGACTGAGCGGCTTAAAAATAAGGCAAGAATGAGTACTCTATTGCGTGTGTGCACAAAATTCATTCAATTTTCTTGTTCTGTTTTTCGTTTGTGGAGAATAGCGATCTCTGCTTGATCGGGCTGCAGGGGCCCTCATCCTTATCAAAGCGAAAGCCTGCTATTTCTCAAAAAATCCCAGCTTCGCCGAGCCCTTGATCTCAATCTTTTCCCCAACAATCGTCTTGGTCGATTCTTCCTCAATCCAGACGGACGAATAAGATTCATCAAGCGCGCCGCGCACAACGTAGATCTTGTTTGGCTCGGGCATGAAGACAATATCTCCCGTCACCTGATACACCGTGCCTGCCATGGCGAGAATCGGCGCAGCGTAGACGGTGCGGCCGGCGACGGAGACCTTTGTTTCCTTGGCCGGAATCTTTCGCTCGGCTTCCACCACGGTCATCATCATGCCGCGGCCTTCGTTCCGGCGCCGGGTCTTGAAACGCATGTTGTCGATGTTGTTGCCGTCGACGACGAGCGCGTAATACATGTCAGCCTTGCTGGAGCTCATGACAGTTGCCGAATCCTTCAATACCGCCGTCGGACCGGTATAACCATCCGGGATCGCGGTTTTGAACGGGGCACAGGCGGTCAATACGACGACGCTGCTCAACAGTGCAAGTCGGGAAAGCATTTTTCTCATTTCAATCCATCTCTCATATTTGCAGGTCTGATGGCAGGCGTGGCTTCACCGACGGCCGGCGTAGCGGCCATCGGCTTTCACCGGATCAGTTTGCCAGTTTCTGGAATTGCGGATTCTTGACCACGTCCCGAATGAGTTTCTGGACGGCAGGGCCGAATGCCTGAGCGACTTCCTGGCATGCCTTGTCGGCAACGAAGCTGCCGGAGAAGTTCATTGTCGACTTGGTGGTGAAACTGTCCTTGTTGCTGTTCGACAGCGTCAGCGTAAACAACCATTTGCCGTCAGTCATGCCGGAGCTGAAGTCGACTTCTTCCAGTTTGCCGGACAGCTTGAGGGTGGAGGCCGGATCATAGGCGCCGGCAAGCTTCAGCTCATCGATGAACGCTTTTTCAATGTACGTCTCGAAGCTCGGGACCACTCGCACGGGACCGGCGGCGCGACAGGTGATCGACGCAAGTCCGGGTTTGGACGATTGGAATTTTTCGACCGCAACAGACTTGATGCTTGCTGATTTGATGGCATCCACGTTTTGTACCGAAGCGCCGTAAGGGGAGGCATTGTATGCGCATCCTGTGAGCATTGCGGTGGCGACGATCAGGGACAGTGACACTAGTTTCATGTGAAGCTTTCTTGTGGTTGGAAGACTTTTAATCGCGAGACCGGGCAATTCTGCGGCGGTGTCGGAGAGCAGAAAATCCGAAGCGACAACAGGTAGCGAGCAAGGGGGAAGATCCCGGCGGACAGAGGCAGGAAATCGGTATGGCTGGGAAATACCGGGAAGGATGTTGAAGAGATCGATAGCGACATCAAGACGATGTCATTTCCCCTGAATTTCCCCGAATTAAGCATGTATGTTTTATTGGCAGCTTGCGAGCGAGAGTTGATTGCGTAACCAATCTGCTCATTTTTTAGTAAGAAGATAGTAAGTCAAAGTTGAAGAAAAGAATAGCCTCGCGTCAGGAAATGCTGTTTCTGCGAAAGACTCATGTTTCGTCGAACAGGTCTTTCCTCTGCTTCACGCTCAAGCTTGAAAGCGCCTTCTCATAGGCCCACTGCACCAACTCCTTCAGATAATCCTCCGGCATACTGCGTACATCCACGATCGTAATCCAGTGAAAGCGCGCCATATAACGTGCAGGCTTGATACCGGGCATGCCGGTCAGTTCGAGGAAGCGGTCGGGGCTGACGCGAAAGCTGAAGCGCCATTTTTCCGGATCGCTGGTTTTGAACCAGGCGAAGTTTTTCTCGCCCACGGAGTAGACCAGGATATTGGACGGTGACGGTGCGAAGCGTGATGTTGCCGCCGGCAGCGCTTCGCAGAATTTTTTGAGTTGTGTGACGTTCATCGCAGCCGGATCCAAGGAGTGGGGACCGGCGTATTGTAGTCATGGAATGGAAAAGCGGCGCGTCAATTTGATTGATGCGCCGCTTTTTTATTGCCTTGCCGCTCGCAGGGAGTGGTCAGTGTTTCAGAACTGTTCCCACTCGTCATCCTTGCCGGCCACGACGGCGACGGGTTTGGCGGACGATGCCAATGCCGGTGGCGATGTCGATGGGGAGGCCGGCTTCTGCGCCTGTTTCAGTTGCGCCGGTTTCGGCGTGATGTTGACGGTAGCTTTTTTAGGGACGGCTGCGGGTGTACCCGACGTTGTCGCAGTCTTTGTCGCTTGTTGATCCAACTTGAACACACTCACCAGTTGCATCAGTTTGGCCGCCTGATCCTGCAGTGACTGCGCTGCCGCCGCCGACTCCTCGACCAGCGCTGCATTCTGCTGCGTGGTCTCGTCGATGCTGGTGATGGCGCGGCCGACTTCTTCGATGCCCTGGCTTTGTTCCTGGCTGGCGGCGCTGATTTCTCCGACGATGTCGGTTACCCGTTTGACGCTGGCGACGACTTCGGTCATGGTGGCGCCGGCTTGTTCCACCAGTTTGCTGCCGGTGTCGACCTTGGCGACGGAGTCGTCGATGAGGATCTTGATTTCCTTGGCGGCGGCGGCGCTGCGCTGGGCCAGGCTGCGCACTTCGCTGGCGACGACGGCGAAACCGCGGCCCTGTTCGCCGGCGCGGGCCGCTTCGACGGCGGCGTTGAGCGCGAGGATGTTGGTCTGGAAGGCGATGCCGTCAATCACGCCGATGATGTCGACGATCTTCTTGGACGAGTCGTTGATCGAACTCATGGTGTCGACTACCTTGCCGACGACGGTGCCGCCGTCGACCGCGACGCTCGATGCGGACACGGCCAGTTGGTTGGCCTGGCGCGCGTTGTCGGCGTTTTGCCTGACGGTGGAGGTGAGTTCTTCCATCGCCGATGCGGTTTCTTCGAGCGAGCCGGCTTGCTGTTCGGTGCGCGCCGAGAGGTCCATGTTGCCGGTGGCGATTTCACTCGATGCGGTGGCGATGGTGTCGGTGCCTTGCCGCACCTGGCTGACGATGTTGTAGAGGTTGCCGTTCATGGTCTGCAGCGCGGACATGAGCTGGCCGGTTTCGTCGGTGGATTTGACTTCGACCTTCGTGGTGAGGTCGCCGTCGGCGACGCGGCGGGCGACGCCGACGGCTTCGGTCAACGGACGCGTGATGCTGCGCGAGACCAGCCAGGCGACGGCGGCCGACAGCAGCAGCGTGATGCCGGCGAGCGTGTTGATGATCATGCGGGCGCTGCGCGATTCGGCACCGGCCTTGTCGCCGGCGGCGTCCATCAGGCCGCCCTGGTAGTCGAACATGGCGTCGAGCGCAATGAAGTATTTGATCTGCAGCGGCATGAACTGTTGCGGCAGGTAGGCCTTGGCTTCGTCGATCTGGCCGGCCAGCGCCAGCTTCATGAGGCCGTCGCGCACGGGAATGTAGGCGTCGCGCGCGGTCATGGCGTCCTTGACGTAGCGCTTGTCTTCATCGGTCTTTGCAATCGATTGCATTTGCGCGAGGCTGTCGTTCATCTTCTTGTCGGCGGCGGTGGCGTCGCCGACCAGGAATTTGATTTTCTCGGCATCGCCGGTCAGCATGATGTCGCGGATGTCGAGGGCGATCTTGTTGACCTGGATCTGGATGGTGTTGGCCAGCACGGTCTTGGGGTAGCGGTCCTTGGTGATCAGGTTGATGCCGTCGTTGAGGCGGCCCAACTGGATGTTGCTGAGCGCCGTGATGGCGACCAGCAGGACGATCACGATGCCGAAACCGATGGCCAGGCGTTGGCCGATTTTCATGTTGGCGATTTTCATGGGAGACCTTTGCTGTTCAGTGGATTGCAAAACGTTGCGCCGGAAGTTGCGTAATTCTTTGCGTCATTGGTCACGTCATTCCTGGTGTTGCCTGAAAGGCAATTCTTGTGCCGTGGGTTGATGCATTTCCACCGTGCAATTTTGTCGACGGCGTATGGAAAAACATTCCGGGTTGCCCTGATGGGAGCAGGCCGGAATGTCGATTGTCGTTATTTTTTATTGTCGGTAAGTTCTGGTTTTTTGCGTATCAGTGTGCGGCCTCGGCCAGTTCAAATGCTAACGCATTGTGCCGCTCAATGACCATGCCGAGATCGATTGTTGTGCACTGGCCGTCGCGCACGATCACGCGGCCGTTGATGATGCTGCAGGATACGTTGGGCGGCGTGCAGAACACCAGCGCCGCCACCGGGTCGTGCAGCGCGCCGGCGAAACCGATCGCGTCCAGTTTGAACATCACCACGTCGGCCGACATGCCCGGTTTCAGTGCGCCGATGTCGTCGCGGTTCAAGACCTTGGCGCCGCCCAGGGTGGCGATTTCCAGCGCTTGCCGCGCGGTCATCGCGTCGGGGCCGAAGCCGACGCGTTGCAGCAGCATGGCCTGGCGCACTTCGCCCATCATGTGGGCGCCGTCATTGGAGGCGCTGCCGTCGACGCCCAGGCCGACCGGCACGCCGGCGTTGATCATCTTGCGGATCGGCGCGATGCCGGAGGCCAGGCGCATGTTGGAACAGGGGCAATGCGCCACGCCGGTGCCGGTGCGGGCGAACAGATCGATGCCGTGGTCGTCGAGCTGGACGCAGTGCGCGTGCCAGACGTCGTGGCCGACCCAGCCGCAGTCTTCGGCGTATTCGGCCGGCGTCATGTTGAACTTCTCGCGGCTGTAGGCGATGTCGTTGACGTTTTCGGCGAGGTGGGTGTGCAGCGAGACTTTGTAGCTGCGCGCCATGTCGGCGGCTTCGCGCATGAGGTCGCGCGAGACCGAGAAGGGTGAGCAGGGCGCGACCACGATGCGTTGCATGGCGTGGCGGCCATGATCGTGGTAGGTCTCGATCAGGCGCTGGGTGTCGCGCAGGATGTCTTTCTCGTCTTCGACCACGCGGTCCGGCGGCAGGCCGCCTTTGGACTGGCCGACGCTCATGGCGCCGCGCGCGCCGTGGAAGCGCATGCCGATTTGTTGCGCGGCTTCGATGCTGTCGTCGAGGCGGGTCTTGTTCGGGTAGATATACAGGTGATCGCTGCTGGTGGTGCAGCCGGAGAGGATTAGTTCGGCCATCGCGGTGAGCGTGGAGACCTTGATCATTTCCGGCGTCAGGCCGGCCCAGATCGGGTAGAGGTTGGTGAGCCAGTTGAACAGTTCGCCGTCTTGTGCTGCCGGGATGACGCGCGTGAGGCTCTGGTACATGTGGTGGTGGGTGTTGATCAGGCCGGGCAGCACCACGTGGTTGCTTGCGTCGATGATTTCGTCGGCGGTTTGGGGGAGGTCGGCTGTTTTTCCTACTTGTTCGATGACGTTGTCGCGGATGAAGATGGCGCCGTTTTTGATTTCTTCTCTTGTGTCGTTCATTGTTACTACGACGGTGGCGTTTTTGATCAGGAGGGTTTTGGTCATTTGGGACTCGCTGGGTGTTGTTTGGTGGTGGGTGTTGATGCGGCGCCGGTGATAGTGGAGTCCCTTTTAAACCCTATTAACGCTTTGCCTGGTTTTGTTGATTGGTGCTTTGCTGCTTTGTCTCTTTTGTTGCTGTGTTGCGTGTTGTTATTGTTGAATCTGTTCTTTCTTCGGACAACCCTGCCGGGGGTAGCCCGGCGGCTACTCACTTTCTTTGCTTCGCCAAAGAAAGTAAGCAAAGAAAGGCGACCGCTGGGTCGTAGCCCCTTCGGGGTTCCCGGCGCCGTCAGGCGCAAATCGGGAGAAAAAATAAACTCGCTTCGCTCAGACAGATTTTTTCTCTTTATCCGATTTGCACCTGCCGTCACCGGCTACTCTCAAGCGGACTTCGAGACCGGCTCGCTTCGCTTTGCCTGGGGTGGCTCGCCTTCGGCATCGTGCTTGCTATTTTCTGAGGTAGCTATTTACTTCGTCGTCCCAGCGAACGCTGGGACCCAGTGTCGCTACAGCGCTCGCTACTGCTTAAACCTTCGCCTTGAAATTCCGTAAAAAATCCAGCAGGATCTGCGCCGACACTTCGGCGTCATCCGCCGTCATGGTCTCCAGCGGATTGTGGCTGATGCCGCCGTTGCCGCAGCGTGTGAACAGCATGGCGACATCGGTCATCTTGGCGATCGTCATGGCGTCGTGGCCGGCGCCTGACGCCAGCTCGAACGGCTTGACGCCGGCGCGTTCGGCGGCGGCGGCGAGTTGTTGCATCAGCCAACCGGCGCAAGGGGCCGCTGGGGCGGAGACGGTCTTTTCGATCTTGAAGTCGACGCTGCGGCGCTGGCAGATTTCTTCGATCTTCTTGAGCACGTCTGCCACCGCGTTATCGCGCACGTCGTCGCGGGCGGCGCGGATGTCGAGCGACAGCGTGCAGGCGCCGGGGATGACGTTGGTGGAGCCGTTGGGGACTTGCAGCTGGCCTACCGTGCCGACCAGCGAAGCGTGCTGGTCTTCACCGCAACGCTGTTCGACGTAGAGAATGATTTCGGCGGCGGCGGCGGCGGCGTCCTTGCGCATGTTCATCGGCGTGGTGCCGGCGTGGCTGGCGACGCCTTTGAGGTCGACCAGGTAGCGCGAGCTGCCGGCGATCGAGGTGACGATGCCGACCGGCAGGTCGCGGTTGAGCAGGACCGGGCCCTGTTCGATGTGGACTTCGACGTAGCCGAGCAGGTCGGACGGGTCGCGTGCGATCTTTGGAATCGCGGTGACGTCGTGGCCGGCTTGCGTGAGCACGTCGCGCATGCTCACGCCGTCACGGTCGGTGAGGTTGAGCAGGTTGAGGTCGAACTGGCCGATGATGGCGTTGCTGCCCAGGAAGGTGCTCTTGAAGCGCACGCCTTCTTCTTCCGAGAAAGCGATGATTTCAAAATGGAAGGGCAGGGTTTCGCCTTTTTCATGCAAATGCTTGACGATGGCGATCGGCAGCAGGATGCCTTCGCGGCCGTCGTATTTGCCGCCGTTGCGCACGGTGTCGTAGTGCGAGCCGGTCATCAGGGTCTTGGCTTGCGGGTCGGTGGAGAGGTAGCGGCCGACCACGTTGCCGACGGCGTCGATGTGCGCGTGCATGCCGGCTTCGCGCATCCAGTGCGCGATCTGGTCGGCGGTGCGGCGATGGGCGTCGGTCATGTAGGTGCAGGTCAGCGCGCCTTCGTCGTCGCTCCAGGCGCCGATTTCTTCGGCCCATTCCATGATGGTGGCGCCGATGGCCGGCGTGTGGCCGAGCAGGTCGTTGAGGCGCATTTCCGCAATGCGGCCGATCTGGCGCAGCGCTTCGCGCAGTTCGTCTTCCGGCTGGTTGCGCAGGCGGCGCGTGAAGGTGGCGATGATCTGCTGGCGCGTCAGGCCTTTGCCGGTGGCGCCCTTGACCGCGAGGATGAAGGGGAAACCGAATTTGGCGTTGTAATCGGCGTTGAGCTTTTGCAGCGTGGCGAATTCTTCCGGCGTGCACAGGTTGAGGCCGGCCTTGGCCTGCTCGCCGGTGGACTCGGCGGTCAGTTCACCGGCGATGGCGGCCTTGCCTGCCAGCTCCGGGTGGGCGCGGATGAGGCCGAGCTGTTCTGCGCGGTCGGCGGCGGTGACCACGCCTTGCAACGCTTGCTTGAGAGCCGTGATGTTGGCGAAGGGGCCGAGCCTGGTCGCCCGTTCCGGAATCCATGGCGAGTGCTCGTAGATCCCGTGCAGGGTCTTGACGAAAGCCGGTACGTCGCGCGCGGCGCTGCTGTTCAATTGTTCTAGTGTGGTCATCCCGATACCTGTTGCGTAGTTTGCTTGCGATTGCTTCGGACTTCTGTACAGGACGGTCCCACCGTCCTGTGGTGTTGCGAGAATGCTGAATGCTGCCGGGCGGGTGGGACCCGCTCTGTTTAAATCTTAATGATCCGAACTCTGCGCCGCAGCCAGCGCATAATTGGCGACTTCTTCGTTGCTGCCGCGGCCGTTGAAGAACACGTTCAGGATCACTGCCATGGTGGATGCAAGCAATATGCCACTATGGAAGATCGTGGACAAGAAGCCCGGCATCTTGTCAAAGAAAGTCGGGGCCACAATCGGGATCATGCCCACGCCGATGCTGATGGCGACGATGAACAGGTTGTTGCGGTTGGTGTTGAAATCGACCTTGGCCAGGATCTTGATCCCGGTCGCGGCGACCATGCCGAACATCACGATGCCGGCGCCGCCCAGCACGAATTGCGGGATCGATGCCGCCACGTGCGCCATTTTGGGGAACAGGCCGAACGCCGCCAGGATTACCCCGGCCGCGACGCAGACATAGCGGCTGCAGATGCCGGTGACGCCGACCAGACCGACGTTTTGCGAGAACGAGGTGTAGGGAAAGGTGTTGAAGATCCCGCCGATCACCGTGCCGAGACCGTCCACGCGCAGACCGCGCGCCAGCGTCTTGTCGTCGACTTTCTTCTCGACGATGTCGCCCAGCGCCATGAACATGCCGGTCGATTCGATCATGGTGACGATCATGACCAGGCACATGCTGATGATGGAGCCGGCGTCGAACTGCGGCCAGCCGTAATGGAAGGGCTTGATCACCGCAAACCATTCCGCCGCGCCAAGGCCGTCGAAGCTGATCTTGCCGAGCGACAGGGCGATGACGAAACCGACGACCATGCCCATCAGCACCGAGATGTTGGCGATGAAGCCTTTGACGTATTTGGTGATGAGCAGGATGGAAACGAGGACGATGGCGGCGATGGCGAGACTGAGCGGCGAGCCGTAGTCGGGGTTGGGGATCTTGACGAAGACGCCGTCGACCAGCTTGCCGATGATGGGTTGTCCGCCCGCGGCCCAGTTGATGCCGACGCCCATGAGCGATACCCCGATCACCGTGATGACGGTGCCGGTGACCACCGGCGGGAAGTAGCGCATGAGCTTGCTCATGTAGGGCGACGCCAGGATGCAGAATATCCCCGCCGCGATGACGGCCCCGTAAATATGCAGGATGCTCAGCGAAGGATTGTTGGCCATGGCGACCATCGGCCCGACGGCGGCGAAGGTGACGCCCATCATGACCGGCATGCGGATGCCGAACTTCCAGATGCCGAGGCTTTGAATAATGGTGACCAGGCCGCAGCAGAACAGGTCGGCGCTGATCAGGTAGGCAATTTCGGATTTAGGCAGGTTTAGGGCACCGCCGACGATGAGCGGTACTGCGATGGCGCCGGCATACATCACGAGTACGTGTTGCATGCCCAGCGCGGCGAGTTTGAGTATCGGCAGTCTTTCGTCCACCGGATGGCTTTGGGTTGTCATGGCTGTCTCCAAGTTTTTATATGGAGGCCGTCGCAAGTCGGATGCGGCTTGCTGCGGCCTCTCGTCAAGTCCTTGCAGAAGGGGGCAGATTCTGAGCAAGATCCTCCGTACAGGCTTGTGGGCCGATACTAAAGTAAATCAATCAGTCCAATATATAAGCCGGCCAATACTCGTTTTCTGCATGTGGATATAAGCTATATCGCTGATGTGTTGCCGCAAAGCCTTAATTGGCAAGCATCTTGGCGGCTGCGCTCACCTGCGCGCGCAACCATTTATGCTCGGTCGCCTGGTGCACGCGCTCGTGCCACAACTGGTAAAAGCGCAACGGCGGAAACTTGATCGGCACGCTATAACTTTTCAGCGACAAGGTCTTTTCATAGAAGCTGGCGAATTGCTGGCCGGCGGTCAGCACCAGGTCGGTCTGCGCCACCATGTACGGCAGCATGCGGAAATGCGCGGACTCGACCACGACGTTGCGATGCAGGTTCTGCTTTTCCAGGAAGCTGTCGATGGTGCCGTGATAGCCCGGCAAAATTTGCGACGGCGCCGCGTGCGGCAGGCTCAGGTAATCTTCAATCGTCATCGCATCCTTGGCGGTGCGCTTGGCGTAGGCGCAGTCGGAACGCATCAGGCAGACGATGGGATCGTCGAACAGCTTGGACAGGTGCAGATGCGGCGGCGGTTCGTCCCAGTTGGCGATGACGAGGTCGAGTTCGCCGTCCGACAGCAGGCGCACGTAGTCGGTCTCCGGTCCGAGCGCATGGATGACGATGTGGCTCTTGGGCGATTCGCGGCGCAGGCGGGCGATGACTTCGGTGAAGAAGGGCGTGTTCATGTAGTCCGGCGCGGCGATGTGGAAGGTGCGTGCTTCTTCCTGCGGCACGAACGCGGTCTTGGGCACGAACAGGCGCTCGGTTTCGTCGAGGATGCGCTTGGCCGGCTTCAGCAGGCTTTCGCCGTGCTGGGTCGGCACCATGCCGCGCGCGCCGCGCACCAGCAAGGGATCGCCGGTCAGCTCGCGCAGCTTGCGCAGCGAGGCCGAGATCGACGGTTGCGGCTGGTTGAGTTTCAGTGCCACGCGCGATACGTTCTTTTCGCACAGCAACAGATAGAGAATGCGGATCAGGTGGATATCGAGATGGTCTGGCAGCCTGGACATAATTGTCTCCGGGTAACTGGCAATGCGAGGCGGGCGTTTGCGCAGGGCGCGCCAAACAGCCTTCTTACCCGTGGAGGGTGGCCACACTTGTTGATGTATGTCGGTCTCTGGTCATATTTTTCTGGTTATAGAGATTCCCACATAACGCGTACATTGTTGTATATGAATATGCGTATGTCAAATATAAGCTGTTGGCAATGTTTTAAAAGCCCAACACGTTTATCGTTCCAGCATCCCGGTCGCACCGTCTGTGCGCAGATGACGGCCAGGACAACAATGATTGTTGGAAAAACAATGGATGGCAATCGCCATCGAGGTCGTCGCGGCAGCAGGTAACGAGGATTTACGCAGAGGCAGGAGACGCTCCGCGCAAGTCTTCTTATTTATCCGGAGAGCGTGTTCGTCTTCAATCGAATCCGCTCCGGATCGACCGTTTTGGAATTTGAGGCCCGGCCTCGCTCATCTGAAGCGCCCGCAGTGGCAGGTGAGGAACAAACGTGGGGAAGACATGGAAGCATTGTTCGTATCGTATGGCGTGGAGTGGCTCAATCTGCTGGTGCGCTGGCTGCATCTGATCACCGGGATTGCGTGGATCGGCGCATCGTTTTATTTCGTCTGGCTGGATAACTCCATCCGTCCTCCGAAGCCGGGCAGCGACCTGGCCAGGAAGGGCGTTTCCGGCGAGTTGTGGGCCGTGCACGGCGGCGGGTTCTACAACCCGCAGAAGTACCTCGTCGCGCCTTCCGAATTGCCGGAAGAACTGCACTGGTTCAAGTGGGAAGCCTACGCCACCTGGATCACCGGTTTCGCGATGCTGTTCATCGTCTACTATTTCAACGCCTCGGCCATGATGGTCGACAAGTCGGTCGCCGATCTCTCCGGCCTGCAATCGGTCGGCGTCGGTCTCGGCACCCTGGTGGTCGGATGGATCGTCTACGACCTGCTGTGCAAATCTCCATTGGGCAAACGCGAAGGCTTGCTCGGCATCGTCATGTTCGTCTTCATCGTCGCCGTGGCCTATGTGCTGACGCACCTGCTGAGCGGCCGCGCCGCCTACATCCACGTCGGCGCCATGATCGGCACCATCATGGTCGGCAACGTGCTGATGGTCATCATCCCCGGCCAGCGCAAGCTGGTGGAAGCCATGAAGGAAGGCAAGTCGCCTGATCCCATCTACGGCAAGAAGGGCAAGCAACGCAGCGTGCACAACAACTATTTCACGCTGCCGATCCTGTTCATCATGATCAGCAACCACTACGCGATGACCTACACCCATGCCTACAGCTGGCTGGTGCTGGCCGCGATCATGGCCGCCGGCGTGCTGATCCGCCACTTCTTCAACCTGCGCCATGCGGGCAAGGTCTCGATCGGTTTTCCGATTGCCGGTTGCGCGCTGTTGCTGGCCGTGGCGATTGCGATTGCACCCAAGCCGCTGCCCAAGGTTGCCGCCGTACCGGCAGTTTCACCGGCCGCCGCTACCGCGACGACGACGGACAGCGCCACAACTGTACCTGTCGCCGCTGCGGCAAGCGGCGTAGACTTTGCCCGCGTACAGGAAGTCATCACGCAACGCTGCGCCAGCTGCCACTCGGCGCAACCGACGCAAGCGGGTTTCGCCACTGCGCCGGCAGGCATGATGTTGCAGACGCCCGAGCTGATCCGCCAGCACGCCGCGAAGGTGTACCAGCGCGCAGTGCAGACCAAGGACATGCCGCTGGCCAACATGACGCACATGACCGACGAAGAGCGCGCCCTGATCGGCGCCTGGTTTGAAGCCGGCGCGAAGTAATCCGGCGTTCACATATCGACAGAAGAAGCGCCTGTCTTTGTGCAGGCGTTCCTGACTGACAAAGCAAGACAAGGAATCCCATGACCACCATCACCATCGACGGTTTCAACCTCAACGCGGAACAAGTCGTCAGCGTCGCGCGTGCGACCAATGGCGCGTACGCCAAAGTCGCCCTGGCCGACTCCTCGCGCGCCGCCCTCAAGCAAAGCCGCGACTTCATCGAATCGACCTGGATGCACGACGAAGCGCCCATGATGTACAGCTTCAACACCGGCGTCGGCTTG
>Ga0209435_100178_pt1 | contig 19088 bp, 11 predicted proteins | sample AraplaCL_Col_mLB_FD_184260 | JGI IMG/M metagenome (GOLD analysis project Ga0209435, IMG submission 184260) | Arabidopsis root microbial communities from the University of North Carolina, USA - plate scrape CL_Col_mLB (SPAdes) (version 2) | ecosystem: Host-associated > Plants > Roots >... | reverse complement strand
GCTGAACGGCCACACCGATGCGGTAGCAAAATGGGTAGGCCGCGACATCGTCCTCGGCATCCGTCCGGAACACGTGACCGACGCCATGAGTGCCCATAACAGTAGAAATGCGGGCGATCCGCTCAGCACCACCGGCAGCTACCGTCCGACCGAAGTCGACTGCACGGTCGAACTGACCGAGCCGACCGGCCCGGACACCTTGGTGGTGGCGCGCTTCAACGACGCGCCGGTGACTTGCCGCACGCATCCGCGCGCAGGCGCCTTGCCGAATGAGCCGTTGAAGCTGGCGTTTGATCTGACCAAGGCCTTGTTGTTTGATCCGGCTTCGGAGCAGCGGATTGCCTGAAGTGTCGGGTAGATAAGAGAAGCCCCGCGACAGTGATGTTGCGGGGCTTTTTTGTTGCCGGCTCGTGGATCAGGATGACCTTGTATGAAGTCGCTGTCAGAACTGATGCGTCAATTGAAAACCGGCCACGGCGGGGCTGGTTCTGAAGTGCTGAGGTTTGTAGAGCGCCCATCCCAGGAACGCATCGTAGTTCATATTGAATATCGCGCCCCGTATGCCGATTGCGGCGCCCGCCAGTTTGTCTCCAAGCAGATACTGCACGGTCGGGCCGTAGACCTTTCCGACGTCCACGGCGGCATAGAATGACTGACGACTGCTTCCCAATGGAAGATCGATCTCGTTGCGCAGGAAAAATCCTCGCTCTGCAGACAAGCTCAGTTCGCCGTCAAAGCCGCGCACCGTGTAACGATTTCCGATGCTGAGTTGCTCGGAGGCGTACAAGCCCGATTGCGTGGACTGGACGCGCATGGTGCCGATATAGGTCAGAGCGCGTCCTCCGATCGAGAACGGCGCGAGCAGCGTCGCGTCCAGGGTCTGCAACGAGTAGCGCCGGGTGGGGCCGCCTGGCGGTCGGGCAGGAACGTCTGCTTCGCCATTGAACCAGCTCACGCCCCAACGATTGGCGAGCATCAGATCAAGTTGCGCCGTACCGAAATAGTGTCTATGCAGCCAGCCCAGTTCCGCATACGTCGCATTGCGACGCTGCACATCAATTTCAGTATCGTCGATATAGGCGCGATTCCATCGCTTGCCAATTCTGAACAGCACGCTGTCTTTCTGAAACTGGTCGCGGTGAAACAGATGCTGCACCTTGAACTCCAGATTTTTTCCTTCGCCGCTCGACATGAAGGTTTGAAATCGCCCGGCGATCTGCTGATGATACTGATAGCTGCCGGCGTCGACAGAAAACGTCCAGTACCCGAAAGGAATTGAATAGCCGGCAGAATTCCCGCTGGTGCCGCGCTGACGTCCCTTGCGATCGGCGTCGGTACTGAACCCGACATGGAACAAATCATTCAATCCCAGCGGATTGTCGATCATCATATTTGCTCCGGCCTGCAATTGCCCGGTTCCTTTCGATCCGCTGTCGTTCAGGCTCACGGAGAATCTCCATGTCCTGTTGCGTTTGACGTCAATGACAATATCGCTTTCTCCGGGCTGCTGGCCGGGAAGGATTTGTATTTCCACATCTTGGCCGGGGACACGTTTCAGTTGCTCAAGACCTTGTTCAATATCCCGGAGGTTCAGCAGATGTCCGGGGCGGGAAGGAAGCGCGGTTTTCCAGCTGCCGCCAAAGCTGGCGGGGCGCACAATAATTGATCGAATCACACCCGGAATCAAGACCAGAGAGAATTTTCCAGAAGACAAATCCTGTTCGGGTATGCCGAGGCGTGTCGTTGAATATCCGCGAGAAAGAATCAGATTGGACAGATGTTGATGGAGCAGGAAAATTCCGTGCTTTCCCATGCATGTTTCCAGATAGGAATCCGCGGCCTGTCGCAGGAAATGGAAGCTGTCCATGAGTAAAGTGCTTGCGCCAAGACGTCGTTGCGTCGCCGACAATTGCTCAGGCAGGACGAGATCAATTACGCGGATCGCGAAGCATGGTTCGTCTTTTTTCACGGAGGATTCTTTCGACGTTTGATCCGGAGAATTGAGCAGGCGACCGTCAGGCGCTTCCTGTCGCTGTTGTCTCTCTTCTTCCTGTTGTCGCAGCTGTTCTCGTTGCTGCTGAATGCCGCTGTTCTCGCGCGCACGCTGTTGTACGCCTGGATCGATCTGGGCGTGCAGGGAGGCGGTGCTCAGCAGGAGTGGAACGATTGCGAATCGTGCTGCGGAATAGTTTCGTCTCATGCGATCTTGCTATATGGATAGTCGTGAAATTGAATGCTTGAAGCGCACTTCTGGACATCGAAGAGAACAGATCGAAAATCTTCCGAAGAAAATGCAATTCCGGCCCGCAATGGAAACTGCAGGGGAGAAATCATGATTGCATCGGAAGGGAAGATTGCTTGCCTGGTCAGAACACGCGAAGCGATGGCGCCTGATGGGATCACCATCTTAATGAGCGAAGAGAGTTCGCACCATCAGATACGGCGGAAAAATCCATCGTAAGAATTCGCCAGAAATTGAGCAAATGATAAAAATCAAAACATGCGCATGCGATGAAAGCGGATAACAATTTTATTGTTCTTCAGTTTCCGCATTTTTCTATGTGAATCCGTGACAGCAATCTCTAGACTTCAGCATTCGATGAACTTGCACGGTCAAAGAGATGGATCACTTTTTGTATCGCTATGTAGTCAGGGTAGAAAACAAAATCCAGTGCGCAATCTCGCTTCTGCTCTACGCCTGGTTGTCTGGCGGCAGTGTCGCCAACGCGCAGATCAGCGCGGCGTCGAATGCCGCCGGCGACAAGCGCCCCGTCATCGACAACACCGCCAACGGTCTGCCGCTGATTCAAATCGTCGCACCCAACGGCGCCGGCGTATCGCATAATCAATACCAGCAATTCAACGTCGACAAGACCGGCGCGATACTCAACAACGCCGGTAACAACGCCAACACGCAACTGGGCGGATGGGTTGGAGGCAATCCCAACTTGCCCAACGGCGGCGCGCGCATCATCCTCAACGAAATCACCAGCGCCAGTCCGAGCGTCTTGCGCGGTTATCTCGAAGTTGCCGGGCAACGCGCCGAGGTCATCGTCAGCAATCCGAACGGCATCCAGGTAGACGGCGCCGGTTTCATCAACGCCAGTCGCGGCGTGATCACGACGGGTGTTCCGGTCTTTGGCGGCAGCGGCAGCCTGGACGCGTTTCGCGTTACGCAAGGAGAAGTCCGGATCGGTGCTGCCGGCTTCAATGATCGCTCCACCAATCAGGTGGAGGTGATCGCCCGCAGCGTCAAGGTCAATGGCGACCTCTACGCCAATCAGTTGAATGTCACCACGGGCGCCAACCAGGTCAACTATGCCGATGCAGGCGTCCAGGTGATCCAAGGGGCGGGCGGCGCGCCGGCCGTCGCCATCGACGTCGCGGCGCTCAATGGCATGTATGCCAACAAGATCAGGCTGGTCGGCACCGAGTCCGGCGTCGGCGTCGTCAGTTACGGCAAGATGGCCGCCACCGCCGGCGATTTGTCCATCAACAGCGCCGGCAAGGTCACGCTTGGCGCCGCGACCAGCGCGACCGGCAATATACAGGTTGTCAGCGGCAACAGCATCGTCAACCAGTCCCGGCTGTCTTCGGGCGGGAGCATGGAGTTGCGCGCGGCGAACGTCATCGACAATCGTGGCCGGGAGTTGTTTGCGGGAGGCAGTCTCGCACTCAATAGCACCTCGCTCGACAATGCGGGCGGGATCATCAAAACCAATCGCAACGCCGCCGTCGCCTTGCGCAGCAATTACTCGCACGTCCGGGGCGACACCATTGCAGCGATGGGCGACCTGGCCATCGACATCGCCGGCGATTTCGTCAATCAGAACGATCTGACGTCCGGCGGCAATCTCAGCGTGCATGCCGTCAACATCGACAATCGCAAGGACGGATTGCTGAACGCCGGCCAGACCATGCTGCTCAAGGCCGATCAGGTTCTCGTCAATACCGGCCGGGTCTATGGACTGGACGTCGCCCTCGGTGCGCAGACCATTACCAACGACCACGAAGGCGTCTATGGCGACGACACGCCTGCCGGCGTGATCGCCGCGCGCAATACCCTGAATGTGGGCGCAAGGGAAATCGTCAACCGCGAACATGCCTTGCTCAAAAGTGACGGAGACATGGCGATCGGAGGTGCACTTGATTCAGGCAACAAGGCGACCGGCGCTGCAAGCAGCATCGTCAACAGCTCCGCAACGATCGATAGCGGCGGCAAGCTCGCCATCGCCGCCGCATCGTTGGTCAACGCCAACGCGCACTTTGCTACCCAGGTCAGGTTGGATTCGGGCAAGACGCGCAATTGGACAGAGTACGAAATCGATGGATCGCCCCGGGTCTACGGCTCGCAAGAAGTCTCCATCAGGAACGAAGATCGACTCAATAAACTGGTAGTCGACGCCAGCGGATCGCGCCACAACGACTACACCACTCGTCATATTCGTGAAACGACCAGCGTTACCGTCGTCACGCAGACTGATCCGGGCAGGATAGTGTCGCGTGACGACATGAGTCTGAGCGGCGGCAACGTCCTCAACGACAAGAGCGCCATCGTCGCCGGCGGCAACCTGAGCGGCCAGATCGACGGCGCCAGCAACGGTGGCGCCAATCCGCAAGGTGAGATTTTTGTTCGTCAGGACATTGCCTCCATTCATCACACGACACAGAGGTGTGCCGGTGGCACGCGGCGTTGCAACAAAGAGGACAGAAGACAGTTTGCCGTCGATTTCCCGGCCACTCACTTTGACCTGGGCATCTGGAAGGCCCAGTCGCACGCCCAGTACGGCAATTCAGACAATCCGGCCGGCGCTCCACATGTTGTCAAGTTGCCCGACAATCTGCTATATCGCCCGGTTGCGGTTCCCGGTCTGACGTACATGATCGAAACCGACCCTGCCTTCGTCAACCTGCGCAACTTCCTCTCCAGCGACTATTTGTTGAGCCGTATGGGCATGAACCCGCAGATCGCGCAAAAGCGTCTGGGCGACGGCTATTACGAACAGCAAATGGTCAACGACCAGATTCTGCAACTCACCGGCCGCAAAACACTGGGCAGCTACGCCAGCAACGAAGATCAGTACAAGGCGTTGATGGATGCCGGCGTCGTCTTCGCCCAGCAGTTCCAGTTGATCCCCGGCATGAGTCTGTCCGCGTCCCAGATGGCTGCATTGACGACCGACATCGTCTGGCTGGTGGAGAAGAGCATCGTCATGGCGGACGGCACGACACAAAATGTGTTGACCCCCGTCGTCTACCTCAATCGACTGCACACGGAGGATATCAAGCCGACCGGCGCATTGATTGCTGCGGAAAACATCGATCTCAGGCTGAACGGCACGCTGGACAACAGCGGCACGCTGAAGGCCAACGGCAACCTGGTCGTCAATGGCGCACAGGACATCGACAACACCTTGGGTACGATCGAGAGCAGCAGTCAGAACGGCAATGTCGCGCTGACAGCCGGTCGCGACATCAACAACCGGTCCGGCGCCATCAACGCCAATCGCGTCGCCATGCTCGCCGGACGCGACCTCAACATCGCCGCGCTGGCCAATACCCGTGCCGGTGCGGCAGGAACGCAGATCAACCTGGATCGTGCCGGCAGCATTACTGCCGGAACTTTGAACGCCCAGGCGCAGCGCGACATCAATCTCGATGCAGCAAGTATCAGCGCGACGGGAGATGCGACTTTTGTCGCCGGCAACAATCTGAATCTCAATGCCGTCAAGACGCAATCCGAACTCAACGTCACTTATGACGACAAGAATCATCTCTACAAACGCCAGGAGCAAGCCAATGGCACGCTGATCGAAACCGGCGGCAACCTCGGCTTGGCGGCCGGCAAGGACATCAATAGCCAGGCCGCCTATCTCAACGCGAACCAGAACGTGAATGCGACAGCCGCTGGCAACATCAATATCGATGCCGCCACGCAGGCAAGCAGCTATGACCAGGAGGTGTACGTCTCGTCATCCGGCGCGTTATCTTCCAGCAGCACGCACAGCAAGGACAGGCAGAACGGCACGCAGACAATAGGCTCGACATTCTCCGGCGACAAGGTATCGGTGCAAGCCGGCAAGAACGTCAACGTGACCGGCAGCAACGTGGTCTCGACGACCGGAACGACAATCGCAGCCGTGGAGAACGTCAACATCGTCGCCAGCCAGAACATAGCGAATCAGATCTATAGCAAGGTGGAGAAGCAATCAGGAGTGTTCAGTGGCGGAGGTATTGGCATCACCATCGGAACCCGCGTGCTGGAGAACGATAAGGTCAGCCGACAGGTGACCAACAATGCCGGCACTGTCGGCAGCACCGCAGGCAACGTCAACATCATTGCCGGCAAGTCCTATACGCAAACCGGCAGCAACGTGCAGACGCCGGCAGGGGACATCACGATTGCCGCGCAGCAGGTAAATATCAATGCCGCACATGACACCAACGACGTCACGCAAGAAACACGTTTCAAGCAAACCGGACTGACTCTGCAAGTCACGAATCCCGTGCTTTCCGCGATCCAGACGGTCCAGCAGATGAAGCAAGCCGCGGAGAAAACCAAAGACAAGCGGATGAAAGGCCTGGCCGCCGGGGCAGCCGCGCTGGCCACGGTCAGCGCCATGAATGACGTCAGCGCAAGCCGCGCACCTGCCGAGGGCGCAAATGCCGCACCTGCCGGCGGCATCGATCTGGCCATCTCGATCGGCGCCTCCGTCAGCAAGAGTCGCACGGAACAACACAGTTCGACTGTAGTCGGCTCAACGACAGTTGCCGGCGGCAATATCAATATCAGCGCCACCGGAAGCGGACGCGAGAGCAATCTCGTGGTCAAGGGCAGCGATGTCAAGGCCGGCAACAACCTGACGCTGAAGGCGGACAATCGCATCGACTTGCTGGCGGACCAAAGCACTTCGGAACAACGCTCCAGCAACAGCAGCAGTTCCGCAAGCATCGGCATCTCCATCGGTACTTCCGGCTTCATGGTCAATGCCAGCGCCTCAGGAAGCCGCGGCCGCGGCAACGGCAGCGATCTTACGAACGTCAATAGCCATGCCAAGGCCGGCAACCAGCTCTCCATGACCTCCGGCGGGGACACCAATTTGAAGGGCGCCGTCGCCAGCGGCAAGCAAGTGATCGCCAATGTAGGCGTCAATGGGCAGGGCAATTTCAATATCGAAAGTCTTCAGGACAAGAGTTACTACGAGAGCCAGCAGCAAAGCCTGGGCGGTAGCGTCAGCGTCGGAGCCGGGAAGATGAGTGGCAGTATCAACATTTCAAAAAGCAAGGCCAAGGGTGAGTATGCAAGCGTCCTGGAGCAATCAGGAATCCAATCCGGCGATGGCGGCTTCCAGATAAACGTCCAGGGGAATACAGATCTGAAAGGAGTGGTGATCGCGAGTTCGGACGGCGCAATTAAAAATGGCGCCAACCAGCTCACAACACAGACCCTGACAGCGAGCGACATCCAGAACAAGGCAGAAGCCAGCGCGAGCTCCAGCGGCATCAATCTGTCGAGCGACATGGCTACACAGGGGAAGTACGGCGCAGCCAAGGGCGTTGTATCCAATCTTCTTAACGGCGCCAAGGAATCGAAGTCATCGGCCAGCACCACCAATAGCGCGATCAGCCAGGGTGTGATCAGCATTGCCGACAACTCCAAGCAAATCGCGTTGACCGGAAAGGATGCGGCAATGACCGTTGCGAGCATCAATCGAGATATTGCCAATGCGCATGCCGCGGTACAGAAGATTGATGCTCAAGAAATGGAGCAGTCCGTTCAGGCCAGACAGGCGATCAAGCAAGCTGTGTATCAGCAGGCGGTCAAGTTCACTGACGAGTCTTATAGGACGATGTTCTTGTCCGTGGTAAAGATGTACGAAGTTACCAGGGATGAGAAAGGAAATATGCAAGCCAGAGAGTTATCTGAGGACGAAAAGAACAACTTGAAGCGTGCCAGCGACGGAAAGGTTCATATCGCGAACAACGGAATTTTCAACGAAAAGGACGCCGCCGGGAGGTATGGACTTCAACATAAGTATGTGGACGGACCTCAGTATTTGTTACACATGCCGGAGGCAAATAACACTATCTCGGAACTGCTTGTCGCTGCATATCAAAAGCATTTGGAAAATGACCTGACCGGGTTGACCAACGCGACGCAAGACACCAAGGGCTTTATGCAAAAGTACGGGAAAGATGGCTTGCATATTGATGGTCATAGCCGGGGAGCGATGACTACCGGGAACGCACTTGAATCCTTAAAGAGACAAGAAAACTCTGCTGGCAGCCTTAGCAATACGACGGTCAACTTCTTTGGCCCGGCATATAACGCGGCAAAGGCTGACGGAATTCTGAGTAATTTGCAGAATCGCGATGCGATTTCAAGCAAGGATCAGAAGAATGAAATGGTCTTGAAATTACAAAACCATATCGCTGATCCGGTGGGAAGAATCATCGGAGGAAATCCTTCAACAGGAGGTACGGTTCCTAAAGAAAGTACAACAATCTTTCAGATGTTGAGAGCAGTAACTGGACAAGAGACAACTTCTCACAACTGCTACGGAAATTCCAGTGGCGATGCCTGCAAAAGATTTTGGAGTAGTGATCCGGAATCCAAGCCATCCCTTCAACCAATACGGAAATACTAACAGTGAGGACGATATGACCATGAACCATAAGAAATTAATCTCCATGACGATTCTTTCTACTTTAATCGCTTGCGGTTACAAACCTTTCCAGCCAGCTCCTCCTATGTATAAAACATATAAAAGGGCAGGAGCAACGGAGCAAGAAACGAAAGATTCCATGCTCGAATGTGGTTACCCCAATATTTACGGCGGAATGAAAGATGATACGGAAAATGACGTGGCAAGAAGAGAAAATTGTATGTTCAGGAAAGAATTCAAATACAACGATGAATATCGAGGCATATGCTCTTTGCCAGGAAAAAAAGAGAAATTGCCAGCTTGCAGATCAGATTGAGTAGAAAAATAACAAATCAATGAGAAACCGATACGTTTTATTCCTGCTCTTTTCCACCTTCTCCACGACTGGATGTTTGGGCGCAAAGCTATTTCAGCCTTCCCCTCCCGAATACCAGCTTTGGACGAAAAAAGGAGAAGGAGAGGATTCGATCGTCCTAGCTATGAAAGTGTGTGGATATGAAAATTACAACGGAATATTCAAGAGAAATCTATCGCTTAACGAGGAAGCAGAGATTTTCCAATGCATGAAAAAGAGAGGATTTACTTACTATCGTGGCTTCGATTTTTGCACAACTTTTAAAGATAGGAGCTTACCTGCTTGTAGATAACAATCAGACAGAATATTTAATTTCAGTTTAGTAAATTCAATAAATTTTATAGTCGATAAATCAATGAAATTTCAAAAATACTTTTTGACGCCAATCGCGTTGGCTATTTTAGGAGCAACGTTGATCGGCTGCGGAAGCATCGCCGACAAATGCTATGGAAATTCCATGCACGATGTCTGCGCTGACGTGTGGCGAGACTCTCCCGAGGGGCGTCCGGTGTTGCAACCTGTGCGGAGGTACTAATGAGAAATCGTATTCTTTTTTTAGTCGTCTTATGTCTATCTGGTTGCAGCATCAGCGATAGTCACCAACCGCTTCCCGACTTGTATAAAAGTTGGAAAAAGGAAGGGGCTTCAGACAACGATGTCAAAGCGGCGCTTCTCTCCTGCGGTTACAAAGATCCCTATACGGCAATCGTACCGAACATCTCTCTGAATACCCGCGCCGGCTATAGCTTGTGCATGCAGAACAAGGGCTATCGCTATTTGTTCGGGCCGATCATCTGTGAACAGAATCATCAGGTTCCGCTTCCGGCCTGCACGAAAAAAGAAGGGTGATTCGATGCTGAACAACATTGCCAGCGTTGCTATGTCGTATCTTTTAAGAATCAAACGAAGCATCGTTTTCCTCAAAAAAAATCCATCAAAGTTCTCTCTCAGTCATTGTTTTCAAATACTCGCAATCGCCAGTCTGTCCGGCTGCGGAAGCATCTCCGCCGTTCAATCATTCTGGACTACCTATCAAGCTCCGGAAAGCGGACCGCGCGCAAAAATCCGCGTCATATCCACCGGCATGGTGCGTGCAGTTCCTGAATCAAGCTGTGTCGATTGGCGAAAGCCCGGTGCGGGCGTAATGGTCTCTGCGCAGAAAGTCTATTCAAACCTGAACGGCCAGAGTCTCGATATGCCCAAGCGGCGAGGAGGCTACCTGCTTCCTGCGGATGCTGAGATTCAGATATCCGAATTGTATATTTCCGCCAAGGGGCCGCTGACGCTGTATTTAATGGGGGCAGGATATGATTCTGGAGGGAAGATACGGTCCTGCCAGAGGGCAGTCTCTTTTGTGCCGGAGCCGGGTAAGAACTACGATGCAGTTCTTACCGAACATGGCCGCAACTGTCTGATTCAAGTTGACGAACTGGATGCGGTCGGTGACTTCGAAAGCGTTCCCTTGCAAAAAGCCGGTCTTTGCAACGTTCTGGATAATTTCTGAACGTCTGACGCCGCCAGATTCGCTGGCGCATTCGCTTGAACTGTGGATCTTCCATCCTCAGTAAAACGTCCTTTGGCAGCAATGCCAAAGGACGTTTCAACTACGATCACATGTTTCAAGAAGATCAATCGTTATCGCTAACCGCGTCTTGGCCTTGACAAATTTCTCCACCATGACGGCTGATTGCCTGAGGGATGCTCCAAACTTTCTTCAGCATCACCCCCATGCACCAACCGATACAACAACGGCAACACCAACAACGTCAACAAGGTCGACGACAAAATCCCCCCAATGACCACGGTCGCCAACGGCCGTTGCACTTCCGCCCCGGTCCCGGTTGCCAGCGCCATCGGTACGAATCCCAGCGACGCCACCAGCGCGGTCATCAACACCGGTCGCAAGCGCGTCATGGCGCCTTCGAAGATGGCGTCGTCGAGCGAGCGGCCTTCTTCGCGCAGGGTGCGGATGAAGGCGATCATCACCAGGCCGTTGAGCACCGCCACGCCTGACAGCGCGATGAAGCCGACGGCGGCGGAGATCGACAGCGGGATGCCGCGCATCGCCAGCGCCAGCACGCCGCCGGTCAGGGCGAACGGGATGCCGGTGAAGACCAGCAGGCCGTCCTTGACGTTGTTGAACATCGCGAACAGCAACACGAACACCAGCAGCAAGGCAACCGGCACGACGATTTGCAGGCGCTGCGTGGCCGATTGCAGGTTCTCGAACTGGCCGCCCCACGCAGTCCAGTAACCGGCCGGGATCTTCACCTGCGCGCCTATCTGGCCTGCGGCATCGTCGACGAAAGAACCGAGATCGCGGCCGCGCACGTTGGCGCTGACGACGATGCGGCGCTTGCCGTTTTCGCGGCTGACCTGATTCGGCCCCGGTGCGATGTCGAAATCGGCCACTTCGCCCAAGGGGATGAAGCTGACCTTGCCGTCGCCATGCGGCAAGGGTATCGGCAGGCGTTTGATGGCGTCGAGGTCGTTGCGCTCTCGTTCCGGCAGGCGCACGATGATGTCGAAGCGGCGATCGCCCTGGAACAGCGCGCCGGTCTCCTTGCCGCCGATGGCCACCGCCACCGTGTCTTGCACGTCGCCGATGTTGAGTCCGTAGCGGGCGGTCTTTTCCCTGTCTATCTTCACGGTCAGCATCGGCAGGCCGGTCGATTGCTCGACCTTGACCTCGGTTGCGCCCGGCACCTTGCCGAGCACTGCCGCGATCTTGGCGGCGGTGTCGTTGAGCACGTCCATGTCGTCGCCGAAGACCTTGACCGCGACGTCGCTGCGCACACCCGAGATCAGTTCATTGAAACGCAACTGGATCGGTTGCGAGAACTCGTAGCTGTTGCCGGGCAGGGTAGCGACGGTTTGCTGGATGGCTTCCTGCAGTTCCGCCTGCGTCTTCTTCGGCTTTGGCCATTCGTCTTGCGGCTTGAGCATGATGTAACCGTCCGAGATATTCGGCGGCATCGGGTCGGACGCCACTTCGGCGGTGCCGGTGCGGGCGAACACGCGCTCGATCTCGGGGAATTTGTCCTTGAGCGTGCGTTCCAGTTGCTGCTGCATCTCGACCGATTGCGTCAGGCTGGTGCCGGGGATGCGCAAGGCCTGGATCGCCAGGTCGCCTTCGTTGAGGCTGGGTACGAACTCGCTGCCCAGTTTCGCGCCGAGCAAGGTGCACAGCACGATGACGGCGGCGGCCAGGGACAACACGATCGGCTTGTTGACCATCGAGCGTTGCAGCAAAGGCGCATAGCTGCGCTTGGCAAAACGCATCAGCGCGTTTTCTTTTTCGTCGACCTTGTCGCCGATGAACAAGGCGATCGCCGCCGGGATGAAGGTGATCGACAGGATCATCGCACCCAGCAAGGCCGCCACCACCGTGAACGCCATCGGCTGGAACATCTTTCCTTCGACGCCGGTGAGCGCAAACATCGGCAGGTAGACGATCATGATGATCAGCTGGCCGAACAGCAGCGGCCTGCGCGCCTCGCGCGAGGCGGCGAAGACTTCGTGGAAGCGTTCGCTGCGCGTGAGCGGCCGGCCGTGATGCTGCTGCGCATGTGCCAGGCGGCGCACGCAGTTTTCCACGATCACGACGGCGCCGTCGATGATGATGCCGAAGTCGAGCGCGCCGAGGCTGAGCAGGTTGGCGCTGACGTGGTTGGACACCATGCCGGTGAAGGTGAAGAGCATCGCCAGCGGGATCACCGTCGCCGTGATCACGGCCGCGCGGATGTTGCCGAGGAACAGGAACAGCACCGCGATCACCAGCACCGCGCCTTCGATCAGGTTTTTCTTGACGGTGTTGATGGCCTTGTCGACCAGCACCGTGCGGTCGTACACGGTGACGGCCTGCACGCCTTCGGGCAGCGAGCGGTTGATCTCGGCCATCTTCTTGTCGACCGCCTGCGACACCGTGCGGCTATTCTGGCCGATCAGCATGAAGACGGTGCCGAGCACGACTTCGCGGCCGTTCTCGGTGGCGGCGCCGGTGCGCAGTTCGCGGCCGATGCCGACGTCGGCGACGTCGCGGATGCGGATCGCCACGCCCTGCAGGTTGCCGAGGATGATGTTGCCGATGTCGTCGATCGAGGCGACCTGTCCCGGCGCGCGGATCAGGTATTGCTCGCCGCGTTTCTCGATGTAGCCGGCGCCGACGTTGGCGTTGTTGCGTTCCAGCGCGGTCGCGACGTTTTGCAGCGTCAGGCCGTAGGAGGCCAGCTTGGCCGGCGAGGGCGCGACGTGATATTCCTTGGCGTAGCCGCCGATGGAATTGATCTCGGTCACGCCGGGCACGTTGCGCAGTTGCGGCTTGATGATCCAGTCTTGGATTTCGCGCAGGTCGGCCGGTGAATAGGGCGTGCCGTCGGCTTTCTTCGCGCCGTCCTTGGCTTCGACCGTCCACAGGTAGATTTCGCCGAGGCCGGTGGAGATCGGTCCCATCGCGGGATCGATGCCGGACGGCAGCTTGCTGCGCGCTTCCTGGATGCGTTCGTTGACCAGCTGGCGCGCGAAGTAGATATCGGTGCCGTCCTTGAAGATCACGGTCACTTGCGACAGGCCGTAGCGCGACAGCGAGCGCGTCTGTTCCAGGTTGGGCAGTCCGGACATGACCGTCTCGATCGGGAAGCTGATGCGCTGCTCGGTCTCCAGCGGCGAATAGCCCGGTGCGGAGGTATTGATCTGCACCTGTACGTTGGTGATGTCGGGGACGGCGTCGATGGGCAGCTTCTGGTAGCTGTAGACGCCGTAGGCGGCCATGCCGAAGACGGCCAGCATGACCAGCCATCGATGCTCGATGGCGAAGCGGATGATGCGTTCAAACATGAGTGTGTCCTTCTCGCTCGGAGTGGGAGGTGCAGTCGTTATTGAGCAAATATTCAATGCGCATGTTCGGCGCTCCCTTTGCCCAGTTCTGCCTTGATGACGAAGCTGCCGGCGGCGGCGTAGGCGTCGCCTGCGCTGAGGCCCTTGAGGATTTCGACGCGCTTGCCGTCGCTGCGGCCGAGCGTGACTTCCTGTTTCCTGAAGCCGTCAGGTGTACGCACGAAGACCACCTGTTTTTGCTCGACCGACTGCACGGCATCGGCGGCGACGGCGAGCGCGACCTCGGTTTCCTGCGCCAGCACGTCAACGTTGACGAACAGGCCGGGACGCCAGGCGTTGCCAGGATTGGGCAGCACGACGTGGGCTTTGGCGGTGCGTGTCTGCTCGCCCAGAAGCGCGCCGACATAGGCGACCTTCCCGTGCGTGCTGGAAGAAAACGCGGTGGCGTTGACGGTGACGCTTTCACCGACGCGGACAGCGGCCAGGTCCTTTGCCGCGACCGTGATCTCGGCCCAGACGCTGGACAGGTCGGAGATCGTGAAGACGTTGGCGTCTTCCTTCACCGCTTCGCCCAGCGCCAGGTGCTTTTCGACCACGACGCCGTCGAAGGGGGCGCGGATTTCATAGCGGTTCAGTGCGGACGAGGCGCTCCCTGCGCCGATGGCAGCCAGCTTCTGTTGCGCGTTGCGTACGGCAATCTCGGCTTCCTTCAATGCCTGTACGGCTTGCAGGTAATCCTGCTCGGCGGAGATTTTTTCCTGCCACAAGGTTTTTTCGCGTGCATGCGTCGATTGCGCCAGCGTGAGGCGCTGCTGCGCGTTCAGCAATTCGCTGCGTTGCTCGGATACCGTGCTGCTGCTGACGACGGCGAGCACTTGTCCTTTCTTCACATGCTGGCCGAGATTGGCGCTGACCGATTCGACCACGCCGTTGACCTTGGGGACGACGTGCGCAGTGCGGTCCTGGTTGAGGCGGATTTCACCGGGCAGTTGCAGGCTGGTGCGGATGCGGCCCGGGGCGGCGGTGTCGAGGATGATGCCGGCGGCTTTCAGTTGCGGTTCGCTGAAGGCGATCTTGCTGCCTTCTTCGTGACCCTTTTCAGCGTGACCCTTTTTGTCGTGGTCGTCGTCTTTGTGATCGTCATGCTCGTCTTTGGCTTCCTTGTGTCCGTCTTCCTGATGATCGTCTTTTTTCTTGTCTGCGGCCTGGTCATGGCCGGCTTCGGCGTGTGCGTCGGCCGGTGCCGATTTGCCGGCGCCGGTGAGCACGATCAGCGCGGCCAGCAGTGCGGTGATGGCCGCAATCGCGGCAAGGGTGAGTTTCTGTTTCTTGGTCATGATGGCGTCCGGTTATTGGTTGGATGCGGGGGAGCCGAGCAGGCGCTCCAGTTCGGCCGAGGCGAGATGGGCATCGGAGATCGCGCGCAGGTATTGCGAGCGCGCCTGGAACAAGGTGCGCTGGGCGTCGAGCACTTCCAGGAAATTGAACTTGCCGAGTTCGAAGCCCTTGCCGGCGGCGGCATAGGCGCTCTGCGCGCCGGGCAGGATGTCGCTGTGCAGGACGGCGACTTCGGCATGGGCGTTGCGCAGTTTTTCATACGCTTGCGCGATGTCGTTACGCACGCGCGTCTCCGCGGCGGCCAGTTCGTCGCGCGCCTTGTCGGTGCGGCGCAGGGCTTCTTCCAGGTTGCCGCGATTGTTGTCGAAGAAAGGCAACGGCATCGATACGCCGACCACCCACATGCTGCGGCCGGCTTCTTCGTCGCGTTTCCTGCCCAGGCTCAGCGTGGCGTCGGGAATGCGCTTGCTGCTTTCGATCTTGCTCAATGCCTGGCGGCGTTCGACCTCGAGCCGGGCCAGCCGCAGTTGCGGCGCGTCGGCGCTGCGTTCCGCGATGTCGGCGATGGCCGGCAGCGGCGGCAATTGCGCGGCGCTGCCTTCGGCCAGCGTGAAGCGCGGCTGGGTGTTGCCCCACAGGCCGGCGAGGCGGCGCCGCGAGAGATCGAGTTCACCGTCGGCCTGGTTCAGTTCGAGCCGTGCAGAAGCAGCGGCAACGCGCGCCCGGGTTTCTTCGACCGGCGAGATCTTGCCGGCCGTGACGCGGCGGCCGGTGGCGTCGGCGGCGCTACGGGCAAGGTCGGCGGATTCCTGCGCCAGGCGCCGGCGTTCCTGCGCCGTCAGTACGGCGAAGAACGCAGAGGTAGCGGCGATGCGGATTTCATCGCGCCTGATCGCCAGTTTGATGCGGGCGGCGTCGCGTGACCGTTCGGCGGCGCCGATGCGGGCATCGCGCTTGCCGCCGAATTCGATAGGCTGATTGAGCTGGATGGTCGTGGTGCGCGTGCTTTTGCGCGTGTCTTCCATCAGCGTCGACAGTTCGGGATTGGGGCGCGCGCCGGCCTGGGCGACGGTGGCGTCGACGGCTTCCAGTTCGCGTTGTGCGGCGGACAGCTCCGGATTGTTGGCCAGCGCCAGCGCGATGGCGTTGTTCAGTGTGATGGGCGCGGCGATTTCTTGCGTGCGGCCGGCGTGGTTAGCGGTTTGCTGCGAGAGTTGCGCGTAGGCGGGACCGGCGAGCAAAAGCGCCAATCCCAGCGGATAGACATAGGGGTGCATCGAATTCTCCGAAGAAAATGGAAAGAATTCGGCGAGCGATCAGTGAAGGATGAAGACGACTCGCCGGCGCAGAACCTGTTCAAGGTCTGTAGCGAGAGGCCATCAGCTGGGGGTGCACGGAGCGGAGAAACCGGAGTGTACTGTAGTACATGAGGATTTCGAGCACCGGACGACGCCAGATCATGGTCTCGCAGCAAGACCTTGAACAGGTTCTCAGGCGGCGAGCATCCAGTCGGGCTCTTCGGGGGACTCTCCGATGTGGGAGAGATAGCGGGCAGGAGTTGAGGCGGTGAAGCTGTCTTTTTCAGCGGCGGCGGGAGCCCAGGTCACGAGCGGATTCATCGGCTTGCTGCAGGAAAAATGGCAAAAACTGCAATCGGCGTCGTCGCCTTCGCTCAGTTTTTTTCCCGGAGTCCGATCCTGCTTGCTGCCGGCGTCGGCTTCATGGTGACCGATATGCTGCGTGCTGCTTTCAGTTCCATGCTGGCAATACGATGCGACCGCCGCCCAGGAGAACTGGAACGGCAGGAGCAGCAGCAGGAAAATGATCAGGTAGCGTCGCATGGCGCGGCAATTATAGCCGTACTTGTCGAGAGGGTGCTCAACTATGAATGACTCCTGAACGAAGCATTTATTTTTGATGAGTAAATAGAAAATTCGCGATTAAAAGAAAGGATTGCAATCTCTTACAACTGCGTCGTCAACACGCGCCGTCAGGACATCGTTGTTGGTCCAGTCCTTGGGAGCGGAGCTGTGCACGGCAGAGGATGTCTCTCAGGCAAGGCGTCGATTGCAGACTTTCCCGGCTCGATCGACATGTTCGTTATTTTTCGAAGGTAAATCATGCATTACATTTTGATGTTTATCGTAGGTATTGTCGTTGGCGCGATTGCTCGCCTTGTTGTACCGGGGAGCGAGCATTTCGGCATCTTGCTGACCGGGGTGTTGGGTATCGTCGGTTCGGTCGTCGGCGGCCTGATCGCCCGTCTGTTCAGCAAGCCTGTCGATGGATCGTTCTTCCATCCGGCAGGCTTGATCCTGTCGGTGATCGGTGCGGTGGTGGTTCTGCTGGCCTATAACCACTTTCTCCGTTGATGCGTTATTGATGGCGCTGTTGTTTCCGGCCGCGTGACGAAAAACGCCCCCGGGCAAGATTGCCAGGGGGCGTTTTCATTGATGCGTCGGCAGGGCTGTTTTATGCCAGCGCTCTCGCAGCCCGACGGTCCAGCAGCGCCGAGGTCAGTACGGTCAGAAAACCCAGCACCGATACGCTTGCGCCGAGCAGCGGCAAATCGGTGAGCGGCAAGCCTGCAGAAATTGCCAGGCCGCCCAGCCATGCGCCGGTGGCATTGCCCACATTGAAGGCGCCCTGGTTGAGCGTCGACGCCAGGTTCGGCGCGTCCTTGGCCTTGTCCAGCACGCGGATCTGCGCCGCCGGCACGACGGCGAACGAGAAAGCGCCCCAGATGAACATGGTGATCAGCGTCGGCAATTGATAATGGCTGCTCCACGAAAACTGCACCAGGATCAGCGCGATGCAGACGAACATCGAAAACAGCACCGGCATCAGGCGCCAGTCCGCCAGACGCCCGCCGATCAGGCCGCCGACCGTGATGCCGGCGCCGAACAGCAGCAGCACCCAGCTTTCTTCGTGCGCGGTGAAGCCGGTGACGTCGAGCAGGATGTAGGCGATGTAGGTCAGCACGCTGAACATGCTGACCGAGGCCAGCGTGCTGGTCAGCAGCGCCAGTTGCACTTGCGGATGGACGATGGCGCGGAATTCCTTGAAGATGCTGCCGCCTTGCATGGCGATCTTTTTCGGCAGGCAGACCCACAGCATGATGACGGCGGCCAGGCCGATCAGCGTGATCGCGCCGAAGGTCGAGCGCCAGCCGGCGGCGTGGCCCAGCGCGGTGCCGAAGGGCACGCCGAGGATGTTGGCGACCGTGAGGCCGGTGAACATCAGCGCCACGGCTTGCGCGCGCTTTTCACGCGGCACCAGTTCGGCGGCGACCACGGCGCCGATGCCGAAGAAGGCGGCGTGACAGAATGCCGTCACCACGCGCGCCACCATCAGGAAGTTGTAGTTGGGGGCAATCGCGCACAGCACGTTGCCGAGAATGAACAGGCACATCAGGCCGACCAGCGCGCGCTTGCGCTGCCACTTGGCGGTGAGGATCGCCAGCACCGGCGCGCCGGCCGCCACGCCGAGCGCATAGCCGGACACCAGCATGCCCGCCGCCGGCGCGGAAACGCCGAGGTCGCGCGCGACATCAGGCAACAGCCCCATGATCACGAATTCTGTAGTACCGATGCCGAAGGCGGCAACGGCGAGGGCGAAGAGAGGCCAATGCATGCTGGATGAATCCTGTTGAAATACTACGGAAGGAAAACCGTTATTTTACGTGGCTGCGGCCCGGTCTGCTGAGCAGATGCGGGCCGCATGGATGAAATATATTGAAGAGGATCATACGAACTCAAAGAGACCGAAACCTGTTCGCGGTCCGTAGCGAGGAGCCATCAGCCGCCGCCGACCGGAGCGCAAGGACCGGAACGTACTTCAGGTACGTGAGGATCCTGAGCACCGTACGGTGGTGGATCATGGCTCCGCAGTAG
>Ga0209435_100150_pt1 | contig 22957 bp, 27 predicted proteins | sample AraplaCL_Col_mLB_FD_184260 | JGI IMG/M metagenome (GOLD analysis project Ga0209435, IMG submission 184260) | Arabidopsis root microbial communities from the University of North Carolina, USA - plate scrape CL_Col_mLB (SPAdes) (version 2) | ecosystem: Host-associated > Plants > Roots >... | reverse complement strand
TCAATTGCGCGAAGAGATCTGCCGCACCGGCGGGAGTCTCTATCAGCGCGGCTATACCGTCGGCTCGGCCGGCAACATCAGCGCGCGTCTGCCGGATGGCGAAGGCTGGCTGATCACGCCGACCGACGCCTGCCTCGGCCATCTCGATCCGTCCAGTATTGCCAAAGTCGATGCAAGCGGCAACTGGGTGTCGGGCGACAAACCGTCCAAGACGCTGGCGCTGCATCGCATGGTCTACGACAACAATCCGGAGATGAACGGCGTGGTCCATACGCACTCGACCTATCTGGTCAACCTGACCATCAAGGGCGTGTGGTCGCAGGACGACGTGTTGCCGCCGATCACGCCGTATTACGTGATGAAGGTCGGTCACGTTCCGCTGATTTCCTATCGCCGTCCGGGCGATCCGCTGGTGGCGGAGCAGGTCAGGCAACTCGCCAACAAGGTGCGCGGCGTGCTGCTCGAACGCCTCGGCCCGGTGGTGTGGGAAAGCTCGGTATCCAAGGCGGCGTATGCCCTGGAAGAACTGGAAGAAACCGCCAAGCTGTGGCATCTGGCCGGCGGCAACGTTGCACCGCTGGATGAGGCTGCATTGCAAGAGTTGCGCGAGGTGTTCAACGCGCGCTGGTAGCGCAGACGGCGTTCGTTGCGCTGAATTTCGGTCTCAATAAAAACAACAAACAACAGGATGCGGACATCGGATTTTTGCGGCGTCCAGCGGCAGCTTTGTCTTTTTTCAGCCAGCAGCTTTGCGCCAGCCGATTTTTAGCGTCAAGCGTCCGGCTTTCGGATTGGACGCGCATATCAGTTTTCAGATTGCCTGCGCATTTTTCGTTAGGGCAGGCGCCTTAAACCAATGGCCGTTGGAGCGGCCTTATATCAACATAAACAGGAGATTGTCGTAGCATGACTGCATCAACCACACTCGGAGCCGGATCCAAGATTCACCTTGGCTCCAGCGCCAACGAACAAGAAAAGAACCGCGTCTACGCCAAAGTATTCTGGCGCATCATGCCTTTCCTCATGCTGTGCTACGTCATCGCGTATCTGGATCGCGTGAACGTCGGCTTTGCCAAGCTGCAGATGTCGGTCGACCTCGGTTTCAGCGAAACCGTGTTCGGCCTCGGCGCCGGCGTATTCTTCATCGGCTACTTCCTGTTTGAAGTGCCGAGCAACATCCTGATGCACAAGGTCGGCGCGCGCGTCTGGATCGCCCGCATCATGATTACCTGGGGCATCCTGTCGGCAGCCTTCATGTACGTCGAAACGCCGATGCAATTCTATGTGCTGCGCTTCCTGCTCGGCCTGGCCGAAGCCGGCTTCTATCCCGGCATCATCCTTTACCTGACTTACTGGTATCCATCGCATCGCCGCGCCAAGGTGATCGCCGTATTCATGTCGGGCATCCCGGTTGCCGGCATTCTCGGCAATCCGCTGTCGGGCTGGATCATGGACGCCTTCCACGGCACCACCGGCATGCACGGCTGGCAATGGATGTTCGTCATCGAAGCGATTCCTGCGGTCCTGATCGGTCTGGCGACGCTGGCCTATCTGGACAACGGCATCGCCAAGGCAAAGTGGCTGAGCGACGATGAAAAGAAATTGCTGGCGGACGAAATCACCGCCGACCAGCAGGGCAAGGAAAGCGTGCACTCGTTCGCGGACATCGTCGGCGACAAGCGCGTGTGGCTGATGTGTCTAATCTATTTCTGCTTCGTCATGGGGCAATACGGCCTGACGCTGTGGATGCCGACCCTGGTGAAGGCGACCGGCGTGACCGGCAACCTGCACATCGGCCTGCTGAGCGCGATTCCTTTCGGTTGCGCCATCGTCGCGATGAATCTGATCGGCCGCAGCGCCGATGCGCGCCGTGAACGCCGCTGGCACCTGATCGTGCCGGCCATGATGGGCGCGGTCGGTTTTGTCGGCGCCGCCCTGTTTGCCGACAACACCGCCATCTCGATCGCATCGCTGTCGCTGGCCGCCGCCGGCGTGCTGACCTGCGCACCGCTGTTCTGGTCGCTGCCGACTTCCTTCCTGTCTGGCGCCGCTGCCGCGGTCGGTATCGCCGCCATCAATTCGGTCGGCAACCTGGCTGGTTTCGTCAGCCCCTACCTGATCGGTTATCTGAAGGATCTGACGCACAATGGCGCGACCGGCATGTACATGCTGGCGATCATGCTGGTGGTCGGTTCTGCCGCCGTGTTGAAGACTTCGCCTAAACTGGTGAACAAATAACCGTTACGAATAAGCTTACCGGTGCGCACCTGGATAAGGTGCGCGCCTCCATCCCAAGGAGATCACGATGCTGCGCTTCGCCGCCAACCTGAGCATGATGTACAACGAACATGCTTTTCTCGATCGCTTCGCCGCTGCCGCCAAAGACGGTTTCAGCGGCGTTGAGTTTTTGTTTCCCTATGATTATCAGCCGGAAGAAATCAAGTCGCGTCTCGATGCGCACGGTCTGACGCAAGCCTTGTTCAACGCGCCGCCGGGCGACTGGGCCGCGGGCGAACGCGGCATCGCTTCCCTGCCGGGACGCGAAGATGAATTCAAGCGCAGCATCGACACCGCGCTGAAATACACCGAAGTCATCGGCAACAGGACGCTGCACGTGATGGCGGGTTTGATTCGCCCCGAGCAGGATCGCGCCAAACATCGCGCCGTCTACATGGACAACCTGTCGTACGCCGCGCATCACGCCGACCTGGCCGGCGTGACGGTGGTGATCGAGCCTATCAATACGCGCAACATCCCCGGCTTCTTCCTCAATCGCCAGGATGACGCGCAAGCCATCTGCGCGGAAATCGGCGCGGAGAATCTCAAGGTGCAGTTCGATTGCTACCACTGCCAGATCGTCGAGGGCGACGTCGCCGTCAAGCTCAAGCGCGACATGGCCGGCGTCGGCCACATCCAGATCGCCGGCGTGCCGGAACGCCATGAGCCCGATATCGGCGAGCTGAACTATCCGTATCTGCTCAAGCTGATCGATGCGCTCGGCTACAAGGGATGGATCGGTTGCGAGTACGTGCCTGCGGCAGCGACCTCGGACGGACTGGGCTGGCTCAAGGCGCTGGCGGAGCAGGGGCTGACGGAACTCAAGCCGCGCTGATCCGGCCGATTCTGAACGAAAAAGCGGAACAAAAAAGCGGAACGACCTGTGAGGGGCGTTCCGCTTTTTTCATTGTTGCGCGTCCTTTACTGATCTTCCGGCTTGATCTGTGCGGTGACGCTGTGTTTGGTGTGGCACTTGATGCAGGTTGCGTAGTGCCAGATGGCGCTTGCGGGAATCTTGTAGCCGCTCTTGAGGCCACAAGGGCCGCAGATCAGCTGGCCTTGCTCGGGGATGTTCATGTTGTGTTACTGCGTGATGATGGTTGCTCGAAGTCGCGGAGCCGTCCTGCGAGGGAGTTAATGAAAATCAAGTAAAAGCATTAACCGGGGACAACAGTTCACAGACTGGGAGCAATTCTACTCCGGATTGGAAAAAACTGCCGGGAAGCGCGAGATTTTTACATCGATCAAGAGCGCAAACCTCGGGCATGCGATTTGTCAGTTCGATGCGATGGGGAGATGGGATGCGGAAATCGCAAAAACGAAAAAACAGCATTGCGCAAGTCATGCTGCCTTCGGGTGCATCTTTATTTTGTCGGTACAAGAAACGCGAACAGCGAAACGGAAGCATGTCGATCTCGCACGACGTTTCGCATGCCAGTCAACGATGCCGGCAGACTGTCGGCGCGTGGTGCAAACGGATGCCGTTGTGCTCCACGCGTATCGGATATGCCGTTTGTAGAATCTTCCTGAGCATCATCCTTCCGAAATATCCGATAAGGATTTCTCCTTTGCCTTATGCTCTTTTTGATGCAGGGAAGTTTTCACCTCGTCCAGCGACGCGCCGTTTTTTACGGCAGACGCGATGTCTCCGGGGTCAACCCCGTCCTTTTTGGCTTCCTTGAATAAATTCTTGATGTCATCATCCGAAGCCCCCTCATCTTTGAGCGTATGCACCGTGTTCATAAAATCGCCTAAACTGATACCCATCGTATTCTCCTTGGATGTAAATAACTTCATGCTCGGGTCAGTAAGTGGATTGGCGCCGATGAATGGTTCCAGAGATGGGGATCGACGGATGGCGTTGATCGGACAACGCGCCGCCGCCAGAAGGCATTCGGTTTCTTTTTTGCCCATATGCGCTGAGCCAGAAGACGCTTACGCCCCTGGGCGCCATGGTCAAGAGCCGCGATCACGCAATTCGCGTACGCCTTTACCCAACTTGCGACGTAATAAAGTACGCAAAGTGGTGCCATCTTCATACCCTACCAGGCTGGCAATCCGTTCGACACTTTCATCGCTGGTCTGCAACAGGTGCACCGCCCGCTCGACGCGCAAATCCTGAAAATATGCCAATGGTGATTTTCCCAATATGGTTTGCATGCGACGTACCAGCGTGCGCTCGCTAGTGCCGATGGTCGTAATGGCTGCGTCCATGGAAAAACCTTGTGCCAGATGTTTCCTTGCCCACTGTTCAAATCGTTCCACGATGGGATCCGTGTGCGCGACGTGATCGGGAATGACGAAAACGGCTTGCGAGGCACGCGATTCAATGAGCAGATAGCGTGCGCATAATGCAGCCAGTCCGGGACTTTGGCTGCGCACGATGCTCAATCCCAAATCAAGGTGTGCCAGCGCAGCACCTGCAGTGGTGAAGCAAGATGAATTGACCAACATTCTGCTTTCATCGATGGCGACTCGCGGATAACGCTGTCGAAATAAAGATGACAGCCACCAGGATGTGGTCGCGGTTTGGCCATCGAGCAGGCCCGTCTCTGCCAAAACGAAGGTCGCCGTGCAGGCCGCTCCCACCACGGCACCTTCTTGCGTCCATTTCTTGATCCAGGTTCCGGCATCTTTTACCTCTCGCCGCGCCAACGCCGCAGTTAACGACAGCGGCATCTTCGCTCCCAGTGCCGGCACCAACACCACATCGGGGCACGGCAATGTGGCTGCCGACAACACCGGCACGGTCAGTCCTTGTGCCGTCTGGACCTTGCGCCGCACGCCGACCAAGCGGACATCGAATTGCACTGAGATTTGCTCTTGTTGAACTAATTCGTTTGCCGTGCCAAGCACGTCCATCAGCGAAGACAGGCCGGTATCGAACACGCCGTTAAGGGAAAGTATATAAATGAGCATGGCTGAAATAGTATCATTAATGGCATTTCTGCCACTGTTGATTTTTTAAGGCAGCTCCTACAATTTGCTCTCATTCACAACGTGTAAGGGAACATGATCATGGTCAACGTCGCACTGCTCGTCCGAGTAAAAGCCAAGCCAGGTAAAGAAGCGGAAGTTGAAGCGTTCTTGAAAAGCGCTTTACCGCTTGCCAATCAAGAGGCCGGAACAGTTGTTTGGTTCGCGTTTAAACTAAGTTCATCCGAATTCGGCATTTTCGATGCATTTGCCGATCAGGCGGGGCGGGATGCCCATCTTGCCGGGCCGATTGCGGCAGCGCTCATGGCAAAAGCTGCCGATCTTTTGACTGAACCGCCACGTATCGAAAGAGTCGATGTATTGGCGGCCAAGCTAAGCGTCTGATTTTCGCGAACAAGAACCGGATACGGGGTTGCCAGCCTCCCCGCCCCGTATCCAGCGTCTATCCGACTGACGAGCTTGAACCGTACTTTACGCCGATGGACCGAGGTTGTTCGGCAAGAGGCGGCGCTCATGGACGATGCAGGCATTCTGATGCACATGCTGAATCTGGCTCCCGTTGCGGTGAGCTGCTGGGCGGGCGGCGCGCGCAGCGCTACGGCTTGCTCGCCAGACGCAGGATATGTTCACGGTGGCGGGGATAGGCGGCCAGCAGAACGTCGACATCGGCCAGTTCGAATTCGCTGAACTCAAATCCCGGCGCGACCGTGCATCCGGTCAGTGCAAATCCCGCAGGATCGACGCATTCGGCAGCAAACCACAAGCCCGCGGGAACGACAGCCTGAAATACCGCATCCGGATGTTCGATGGCATTGCCCAGGCGCAGCGTGGCGAGCGAGCCGTCGTCGCCAAGCACATGAACATCCAGCGGCGTGCCGGCATAAAAATGCCAGACCTCATCCGATCTGATCCGATGCCAGGACGAATGCGCACCGTCGCAAAGCAGGTAATAGATTGCGGTTGACGCGCTGCGTGCCTGATCGGCATTTTGGGTCTCTTGTCGGAACACGTTGGCGTTCGAACGATAAGTCTCGCGGAAAAAACCGCCTTCGGGATGCGGTTGCAGTTGAAGGCGTGCGATCAGGTCGTTTTTGTCCGATGTGTGGATGGGCATGATAGACAGGGAAATGAGCGGGATGCCAAGAGCATAGCGGAAAGCGGATTTGTCGTATGCGGATTTTCTGCGAGGCGCCGCCGGGGCCTGTTAACAATGAATTTCCATGGCATCGGCTACAAGTTCGTGTGCATCGAACAGCAAGGCGATACGCCGCATTTTTTTGTTTTTGTAGGGCGCGGGCAAGAATAGCAGAACGAAAAAAAAGCCTAGCCGAAGCTAAGCTTTTGTATTCTTGGTGGCCCGGGGCGGAATCGAACCACCGACACAAGGATTTTCAACCATTACCAATTTGCAATGAAATGAAGAACTTACTTGGATAACGCTCTACAAATACGCCAATTACGAGCCTTGAAGTATGCGGAGCTTTAGGCACCCCATACTTAATTGTAGAACGACTCGCGCTTAACCTATTGAACGAAAGGTTTCCTCGAGTCATGTATTCGCTGATTCGTGTTATTTTCATCAAAAAGCTGTTACACGAAACTATTTAGATGTATATTCCTGTTATTGGAAAAATTAACGGAGCAAATATGCCTTCGGCGAATGTAAGCGATCTGGAACGTCTGATTATGAAAAACATTCCTCGTGATGCCCTTATGGCGGTCGAGGATGCTTATTTCAGTGGTGATGCCAAAGGGCGCTCAAGGGCTGCTGATTTTGAGACAGGGCATCGGCCCTCTGCAGCAGGTCAAAACAAGCATTTTTCTATTAATGAGTCTTTTTTTGACGCGCTTTTGGCGCATGGGGCAAAACCTTCCCCGCTCCGGGGAACCAAACTGGTCATCGGTCGGCTGGGCATCTTCAATATTGCACGGCTTAACGTTCCTGGGCATCAGTGGGTTAATTTGGGGCGAAGCGCCACTCGTAAAAAGCTCGCGGATTTGAACCAGGCTATCAACAAGAAATTTGTACAAGCTGATTTGTTTGGTGAGGCGCCAGAGTTAGTCGAGGGTACGATTTTTATCATCGGCGTTATGGACGGAACCGATGCAAACAATATGTCCCAGCTCACACAAGTTATGCTGGCGCTGCCAGCACCAAATATGGAGTCGTGGTTGTACATGAGTACAATGGCGGATTTTCAGAAACTATACGATGAGGTGGACGCAGTAGTGCAGGTCGATAGTGCGAAGCCAATTCTTAGAATTATTACGAAGAAACAAACCGATAATGAGCAAGGGAATTAATGACATTCAACCGGCACGTCTTGAGCAGGCGCTTGCAGCGCGCGGCTTAACGAAGGGGCAACTGGCAACTCTTGTCGGCGTCGCTGCGTCAACTGTTACAAAATGGTGTAAGGGGGATCAGGCACCCGAAGTGGAAACTTTCGAGCGCCTTGCTTCTGTGCTGAATGTTCAGTCTGAATGGCTGACGCGTCCATCTCTCAGGCCTATTTCTACTCCCCTGTATCGCAGCAATGCGGCAGCTTTAAAAACGGCTAGGGCTAAGTTGGAAGCTCATGCAGAATGGGCGCAGGAACTTGCTGTTTTGCTCAGTGAGTATGTCGAGTACCCGGAGCTGAAGCTACCTGAACGGTCGTTTGAAGATCCAGAGCAGATAGGTAATGCGGATATCGAAGCGGCTGCCGAAGAGTGTCGTTCGCTATGGCAATTAGGTCGTGGGCCTATTCAGAATTTGACCTTGGCGGCTGAAAGTGCGGGCATCATAATTGTTCGTGAAGAGACTGAAATTTCGGCTATCGAAGGTCTTTCAAGTTGGAGTGAATTGCTAGCGCGTCCAATAATCTTGTTGTCGGCTGATAAAGCAAATGCATTCCGGAGCCGTTTCGATTTAGCACATGAAATTGGCCATCTAATTCTGCACAAACACATTCCACGCTCTACTGAGCGCGAGCGATACAATCAGATGGAACGGCAGGCGCATAAGTTTGCAAGTGCACTGTTGCTCCCAGCAGAAGCATTCTCCAGCGAAGTCCGCCTACCTCCGAACTTGGATAATCTTCTTATTCTCAAGCAGCGATGGGGCGTGTCCGTTGCTGCGATGATGATGAGATTGCACGTGCTTGGTTTTCTCAGTGATGATGAAAAGCTTTCACTGTTCAAGAGGCGCTCGGCGCGATGGGGTTCTAAAGCCGAGCCATATGATGACAAATGGGATATTGAGCTGCCTAGGCTTATGCGTCGAACTGTTGAGTTATTGATAAGCGAAGGCGTTCTTGCAGCCGGAGATTTTTCTAGATATCTGGGTGTTTCTCCACAGGATATCGAGAGATTATGTTCGCTTAGAGAAAACTATTTTTCTGCGCCCGCAGAGGTGGTTGAGCTGGCTACATTGCGTTCTGCCCGTACTGAGCCAAATAACATTCCGCGGAGAGGCGAAAAAGGGACTGTTCTATCCTTCCTGGGTTATAAAAAATAGCTGTCCTCAATTTGCTATCCTCAGTAAAAGAAAAAGGCCTAAAACAACTTAGGCCTTTTTTTATTGGGCTATCAAAAAAAATGAGGCGTGAATATTATTTCGCCAGCTTCTTTGACATTTCTAGATGACGTTCTAATCTATCAATTTCTTGTGCCATTTTTTCTTCTAGATCCTTAGCTTCCCTACCGCTTTTAGCGATTAATGATCTGACAGTTTCAATCAATGCCGACGTCTCTTCATATCTGATTTTTGGCATTTCCACATTTATTTGAATCTCTGCTCGCCGGAGAAGAAATGCCTTTTCTACGTCTCTCTGCAAGTCCTTTAGTTTTGAAGTGACTGCATCGGGGAGGCCCAGGTTATGAGCAGAGCGCAACATCTTGTCTTGGATTTGGGACTCCGCAGGCAATTCGTCGCCGAATCGTAGCTGATACCAGTAGCGAATCACTTTTAGTGCTTCGTCGTGGTATCGGCTGACGGCCTCGAAATATGCGTTACTGCTTGACTGGGGGTGGCTTTGCTCTGGGAACCCAAATCCATCGGGGGCTTCGTGTCCATACGAAGCATCTCCAAATCCCGTCGCTAACCAATAAGCATATTTATGCCAGCGTTTAGACACGGCTTCGATCATGCTGGCAGATGCACGCTTTTTCCCTCTATAAAAATCTACCCAGCTACTGGCCTCGATGCCTGTGGCGGCTTCCATCTCCTTCCACTTTCTGTCTGTGACCGTAACGAAATCTATCAAGGTCTTCAGGCGACCTTCGATTGACGCATTTTTCCTGTCCATTGTTTTTCCTTGACGTAATTCGATGAATGGATATAATCCATACTACTATGGAATATATCCATAGTTATCGGGTTTAAATCCACAATTAACTGGATCATAAGGGCTATCTCGTTTTTAGCCAATTTTTCTATTCAGGCTCATTAAGAGCATCACACTTTGAAAGATATCAAATGGACAACAAGCACTTGGTGAAATTGGTCGGCATGAAAATCATCCCTTACCGCAGCAAGACGACTGGCGCCGAGGAGCAAATTCGCTTGGCTCAATGCGTGATTAGCTCTGAAGACGCAGAAAAAGGGCCGAAAGTAATTGTCGGTGAATTGATGATGCCGAAGCACCTGTGGGATTTGCCGCTAGGTGACTATCTCGCAGAATTCGAATTGGCCGTTGATAAAACTCTGAGAATCGGAGCGCGTCTCTCGAAGCTCCATGCGGTCGGCCAGACCGCCGCCCCGCGTCCGAACGCCGGTAAAGAGCAAGAAAAGAAAGCTGCGTAGAAATGGCAGCAGGTTCAGTTCAGACGGTGTTGATCTGCGTTCCCTCTCAATTTTCCCAAGTCCCATGTCCTGCAGGAACGGCGATTACCGTCGTGAAAGCATATTTGATCGATGAGTCGCAGGCATCGAGCGTCGAAGCACAGAACGCGCCTTTTGACTATGCATACGCCTCTGGACTTTGGGGAATGGGATTCAGTTTTGTACTGGGATTGTTTTTGGTTTCGAAGTCGGCTGGAACGATCCTAAACATGATTCGCAGGTAGCGAGTAACCGACCGGACGGTAATCCGGATTTTTATAGGAGAAGTTTTATGAATAAATTCGTGAAGCGCGGCGTTGCCGCAGTTGTTACCACCGTCGCAGCAGGCTCGGCAATGGCTGCTGGTGGTGGTCCAGACATGACCGGTCTGACGTCCGCCGTGGACTTTGGCACAGTGACCACCGCAGTCTTGTCGATTGCCGGCATGTTGGCTGTCGTGTACATCGCAGTGAAGGGCGCAAAGATCGCGCTGGCCATGCTGAAAGGCGGCTAATCAGCGGTGCCGTTGGGGTGCGAAGCTGCACCCCATTTTTTTGTCAGGAGTGTGTGATGACGATCAATCAGCTTTGGTATCTGGCGATGTTCGTGTGGGGGATAGCGTCGGCATGGGCGGTAATTGAAGGTTTAAAGAACGGATGATTCTATGGACAAGATAATTTTTTTAATCCTGTGCATTTGCTATTTCCTGTCCCTTGCATTTCAGTTTCTGAATGACGATTTTGATCATTGGTCAGATCCATTTATCCAGGCCTTCTGCCGACCTCTTGAATTAATCGGATATCAGCGTGCGCTCTATCTATTGTTGGTCGTCGCACTATTAGCGCTGGCTATACCTACCGAATTCCTTTGACTATGTATAAACGCTTTCTCTGCTTGTTGATGGGGCTGCTAGTCGTGCTGAGAGCCGACGCAGGCGCCCTTCCTAACTTCTCTGGATCGGTCAATAAAGCAGTCGCTCAGACTATTGAAAAAACGGCGATACGGCGCGGATTTGCGGCCAACGATCCAAGGGTTGCTAGCACCTACACCGGTGTAGCTGGCGTCGCTGCAACTATCGCAGCTGATGTCGCAATGACCGCAGCAACAGCAGCTACTGCGCCTGTTTGGCTTTCAGTGGCCGCCGGACTAGGCGCTGCTGCTATTGTCGGTGGGCTTGCATATGGAGCCTATAAAGTATTTTTCGATGATGACAGTTCTGATGCCAAATTTGTCCTGCGAACTACTTCGGGTACTCCAACCGGAACGGTGACGACCCCTAGTGGGAGCAACACATATGTACAAAGCGGCTTAAAAGTGGACAGTGCAGGTCATATAGTGGGATCTACTCGCCTACGAATTCCTAACGGCGTATTTAACTTTCATGGGATTACAGTCTATTGCGATGAGCCAACGACCTGTATGCAATTAGCAGTTCAGGGGTGGATCAATTTAGGCGGTGGCACAGGGGCCGTGTTCGATGTGCCATGCAGTGCTGAAGTGAACTCTGTCATTACGTGCGGTGCTAGAAGAATTGGATCGGGAGGAAATACAACGCCTCAATCCACTTGGATTACTGGCACCTACCAATTCAATATGATCAATAACCCTCTGTATTCAGCTACGGTCAAAGGCAAGATTTCTGATATCGCATCCGCAGTCCCACAGACGGAACTAGATAAGGCTGCGGACGCCTCAGTAATCGCAAGTCTAGCCAACATGCTGTGGCAGCGAGCCGCGTCTCAACCTGGCTATCAGGGCGTTCCATATTCCACTACAGACCCAGTTACAACTGCCGACGCCGCTAGTGTGCAGTCGGCAAATCCATCTACCTGGCCTAGTAATTCGGAGTTGATCGCTCCGGTGTCGAGTGGCGCAGGTCAAGCCGTACCGATATCTCCGTCGATAACACCAGGGCAGCCTTCAACGAATCCTAGTACTGACCCGGGCGTAGGAACAAACGTCAACGTGGTGAACACCCCAAATGTGAATGTCGTCAACAAGGTTCAGGTAGACCTGGGAGCTGACCCGGCTGTCGCAACGCCAACGCTCGAATCAGCACCGACCGCGAAGATGATTCTTGATCCGCTGCTGAACCTTTTTCCTACGTTGAAGAATTTCGTTGTTCCCTCTCACGAGTCAGTATGTCCCAAGCCGACCATGAATCTGTTCGGTAGATCGCTGGTGTTGAGCGCGCATTGCGATCTTCTGGAATCGATCAGAGCAACACTCTATGCCACGATGGCCTTTGTTTGGACGATCGCTGCTATGTTCATCATCTTGAGGGCCTGAGAATTATGTTTGCGATTTTGGCATCAGCGGTCAATGTTCTCCTTGGCTTCGTCTTCAGGTCAGTGATAGTGAAGTTCGTTTTGTACTTTGGCCTCTTTTTTGTTGTCACTGAGTTTCTTCAAATACTTTCTCCGCTCTTGCCTACAGCCTCTGGCCTAACAAATTCACTGGCGGGAATGCCGAGTGGAGTTTGGTACTTCCTCGACCTTTTTAATATCTCTTACGGAATGCCAGCGCTGCTATCTGCATTCGTGACGCGATTTGTCATTCGCCGCTTACCTATCATCGGATAGCTTATGCCCATCAATGCATATACGGGCCTGATGCGCTCAGGAAAAAGCTATGAGGTTGTGTCGGAGGTAATCTTGCCTGCAATCGCTCGTGGGCGACGCGTGGTGACAAATATCGACGGCATTTCCGAATCAAAAATTCATCAATACATATTCGAGAAGCAGAACACTCCCATCTCGTCTTTGGGGAAAGTAATTCATGTCGACAATCAGGATGTCTTTCGAGAAGATTTCTTTCCATATTTTGATGACATGAAAAGCGCTCACGTAGACACTGTCGTCCAGCCTGGGGATATTGTCTGCATCGATGAAGCATGGCGCTTCTGGGGTGTCGGAAAGATCCACAAAAACCATCAGTCATTCTTCTTGGAGCACGGGCATTTCACTGACGAAGAGACTGGCGTGGCATGTGATCTTGTCTTGATGGTGCAGGACATCAGCACGCTCAATCGATTCTTAAAGAACGTTGTTGCTTTCACGTTTAAGACACACAAGAAGGTGTCGTTGGGCATGAACAATACCTACAGCATCAACTGCTGGGAGGGATACAAGCTCAATAAAGCCACGCTTGTTGGTACGTGGATACGTAAATATAAAAAAGAGATTTTCCCTCTATATAGCTCGTTTAAAGGCGGAGTCAGTGGAAAGACTGAGACGGTCGATCAGCGACAGAATAAATTTGGCGGCAAGCGGATTTGGATCACTTTCGGAACACTCGTAATAGTCACGTTGGGCTGCGGATTTGCGATATGGCGCTTCTTTCATCCTAAGCAGAACAATGAGAATCCTGATCAGCCAATTGCTCAGTCGGGGATCGCTGCAAAACCGGCTCCCAAAGGTTCACCGGGAAACCTTTCAGTAGCACCGCCTCAGCGCAGTGAGATATGGCGCATCGTTGGCAACTACATGGTGCGCAACGAATCTTTCGTTGTACTGGCTGATCCTCGTGGTGTTTTAAGGGTTGAGTCGCCATCTGTCTTCAACGGATCTCGCTATTCAATGACGGGAAGTGTGGATCAATCATTAGTGACGGTATGGACCGGATCTGCCGGTGTGCCTGTGAGCACTGATGCGATTGTAAAACCCCCTCTGCCACCTCTTGGCCAGATGCCAACTAATCACCCTTGACGGCCATGAAAAAAATATTCCTTGTGATTCTTTTGTGTTTCTCAATGTCGTCGTTCGCTGCAAAGAAAGACCCGGTGCCGTCACGTTTGGAGTTTCGTGAAGTTCAGATCGCTCAGGTCGTGCAATTGATATACGCCGAAACAAAAGACACGCCTTATGTGATTGACCCGGAAGTCTTGGCGGACAAACGTATCGTTTCATTTCGATACGATGCTCAGATGGGGGAATTTTCTCGATTTCTATCGGGATTTCTCGAATCGGTCGGCTTGATAATCACTAATCGCGACGGAATCGCATATGTCACAAAGAAGATCAAAGAAGAGTATGTCGAGCCGCCCCCTGACGTATATGTGTACCAGCCTCGATACCGGGATGGATCGTATTTGAGTGATCTTCTGGCTCCGCTATTTAAAGGCCAATTCACCGCGAAGAAGGCAATCCATGCTGCTCCTGAAAACATGGCGCCTCAACGATCGGTACCTAGTGGCTCTGCCGCTGCGCTCGTTGATCGAAGAAGCGACACGTTAGTATTTTTGGGGTCGGCTGAAGAGATCGCTCGGCTGAAGCAGGTCATGTTGCAGGTCGATATTCCCAAGAAGAGTGTCATGGTTCAGGCTATTTTGTATGAGGTCCAAACCTCTAATAGTGATGGAGGTGCCGCCAGCATTGCGCTAAATCTCTTGAATGGGAAGTTTGGTGCTTCGCTTGGTCAAGTAATTGATCCCCTCTCGAATATCTTCAAGTTTACTAACGTCAGTATCAATGCCGTTTTATCAAATTTTTCTTCTGACAGTCGATTTAATCTGATTTCAACACCGATTATGCGAGTGACATCGGGAGAGACCGGCTATCTGGTTGTTGGGGAGGATGTTCCGGTTTTATCTCAAGTTAGCTATAGCGGAAACGCGAACACACCGTTGCAGTCTGTTGAGTACAAACCGAGTGGAGCGATATTCAATATCCAGCCAATAGTGCGTGAGTCAGCAGTAGATTTGACGGTCATGCAGCAGACATCCAGTTTTGTTAGTACCAACACTGGAGTGAATTCATCTCCTACATTGAAGAAGCGCGAGATGGGATCGGTACTCACGTTAGCGGACGGTGAATTGGTTGTTATGGGCGGTCTTGGCGAAAATAAAAGCAGCGATTCACGCAGTGGGCTTTCCTTTTTTCCGAAATTTCTTCAATCACTAAATTCCAGTAATACGAAGACAGAGATTCTTCTTATTCTCAAGTTGACACGTATCTAGCCCATGACACTACTTTCACAAAATCGCATTAAAAAAATCCGTGAGCGCTTCACTGGCCGCGTGAGGTATGTCGCAGAGTCGCAAATCAAGATTCGCGGCGGAAAACTATGGATCAAGATTAATCCGTGTCTCTTGCGTAGAGCACATTTGTATCAAGGAAGTCCAGTAGTTGCCTTCGCTAAGCCCGGTGTGCGAATGGTGGTAGTGAGGCGTTTGCGGAGTGCCAAGGGTAACGTTGGTCGTGCTGGCATCTACTGAAGACCAGGAGGCTTAAATCTTAGGCGCTGTTCTTCTTAAACATGTCGCGGTCGGGCGGTTGGTCGCCCGATGCTTGCCGTAGGGGCCGGGTCGGTAGACCAACGCGGAGCGTTCCCCGTAGCCGGCAAGCAAGCATGTTTAAGCGCACATGATTCAAATGGTGAGGCGGGCTTGAGCGTGACGCCCGCAGCGCAAGCGAGGACGGAAGCGCGCGAAGCGCGCCTAAACTTGTATTAGGGACACTTAACGGAAATGAGAGTGAGGGCGGCGAGGGAAGAGATCGGTAGGGCGGGATAGTGGGTTTTTTTTGAAAAAGAAAAGAGACGCAACACCGGCAAGTGTTCGTCTCCATGATTAACACAAATGAGGTTGTGCTAATGACTAGCAATATAGGCGAGGGGACTTCTTTTGACAACGATTTTGAGTTTGATGAGTGTCGCCCTGCAACGAATGAGGAAACGGCGAACTGGCTTCTTGATGACGGGCCAGTCCTTAAGACGACGTGGATGATCTACGATCGCAATTTTCCTGACGGACAAAGGGAAATATGCGCAAGCCGTTCAGTCCGCATCAAGCAAGTTGGGGCGCTACCTTTTGCAAATCGTGCGAGGCGCGGGGAATCTGAAAAGCGTGCGGAAAATGATGACGATAGTGCTAAACGAGCAAAACAGGCTGTTCGTCTTCGCTGCAAATCGATTCGTGCAGATCGCATGTTGACATTGACCTATCGGGAGAACATATCGGATTGGGCACGGCTGTTGAAGGATTGGGATGCATTTCGTAGGCGAATGTCCCGATATAAGCAGTTCCATTATGTCGCGACGGTTGAGCGCCAAGAGAGAGGCGCGTTTCACATTCATGTTGCTGTACACGGGCGCCAGGTATATCAACTAGTGCGTTCCATTTGGCAGCGTATTGTAGGTTGTGGCGAGGATGGAAAGCCTGGCGGCCAGATCAATGTTCGTGATCCTCACAAGTTTGGCTTTGGTAAGAATGGCTCCCATAAACTTGCCGGCTACATCAGCAAATACATCACAAAAGATCAAGAGACGCATAGTCTAAATAAGAAGAGATATTGGACATCCAGGGGAATCGTGATCCCTGAAAAGAACTTCTATCAATTGCCCTATGGGGCGACAGAGTTCGATGCCTATTCGCATGTGATGACGATTGCTGCGAATCATCAGAATGAGGGAATGACATTCTTCTCCAATAGGGGATTGGGTGTTTGCTGGGTGGCGACGGCACCAACTCTTCCCTCGAAGGGAAATTGACGTGATCTTTTTGAGCAAAGATGAGTTGCGTCAACTTACGGGGTATTGCTACGGATCGCGTCAGATTCTGTGGCTTCAGCGTAATAACTGGACGTTTGAGGTCAATGCGCAATTCCGTCCGATGGTTGCTCGGTCTTATTTTATGCATCGGATGATGGGCGGAAAGGATGTGATCGGATCTGCTCTTGAGCGCGAAACTCAACGTCCAGACTTTTCTGCTATTGGGCGATTGCTGAGGAAGTAGGATGGGGCGTAGAAGGGAGAAGAATTTTAACTTGCCACCTCGTATGGCCCTAAAAAGCGGACGTTACTATCATGTTTCCAGTACTTCACCGAGAAAATGGACTCCCTTGGGGGGCGATATTAACGAGGCTAGGCGGAGGTGGGCCGATATCGAGAACGAGCCTGTGGCCATCGAGCAGAAGACTTTTGGGGTGATAGGACAACGTTATCTGAGGGAGATACTTCCCGCACTAAGGCCGCATACTCAGCGCGACTACAGTCAGTATTTTAAGCTTCTGGATGCAGTGTTCGGGGCTATATCTATTGATGAAATTCGGCCGTTCGATGTTGCCGAGTATCTAAGGGTTAGAGGCGAGATCTCTAAAGTTAGGGCGAACAGAGAAAAGGCTTTACTCAGTACCATCTTCAATCACGCCAGGTCTTGGGGGTACACGGACAAGAACAATCCTTGTGTAGGTATTCGTGGTCACAAGGAGAAAGCTCGGGATAGATATGTTTCTGACGCGGAGTATTCCGCAGTGTGGGCTTGCGCCCATACTACGCTGCAAGACGCAATGGATCTTGCGTTGCTGACTGGTCAGCGACCCGCTGACGTCTTAAAGATCGTTGTTACAGACATTGTGAACGATACCCTTCTTATCACCCAAAATAAAACCGGGAGAAAGCTTCGTATTGCAATTGAGGGTGATCTTTTGCAGGTTGTGCGCCGTATTCTTGGAAAGCCACGAAACAGATTAAACCACTCTCTTCTCCAGGATGAAGATGGAAAATCTCTTTCCTACTTTGCTCTGCGATCGCGGTTTGATGTTGCCCGTGAAAAATCAGGAGTTAATTTTCAGTTTAGAGATATTCGTGCAAAGGCGGCGACCGATCTTGAAGATCTTGCGCATGCCCAGAATTTGCTTGGTCACAAAAATCGGAGTACGACAGAGATTTATACGCGTCATAGAAAAGGCAGTTTGGTTCGCCCTCTGAGTAGATTGAGGGCTCAAGACAAGAGCGAATCATGACTGTGCTAGATTGATTCCTATAGGTACTCTAAGGGGGAATCATGAGCGAGAAAAATAGTGATTGGGATTTTGAGCCGAAGCACGAATTATTGGATTCGGTTTCTGAATTTTCCGGCGATGGAACAGTATTTAATGCGGCTCTAAACGTGCATGGAATGTACGAAACTATGAAGTTTGTATTGCGTTTGAGTCCGCGAAATCATGAGCTTGTTGACGAGATTACTGCTGAAGGAAGAACTGCTCCGATATCGCCGGAAGGATTTCAGGCGTACTCAACTTATCTTCATGAGACCGTTCACTGGTGGCAGCATGTTGGTTCTACCTCTGGCCTGTTATTGAGTCTGAGTTATCTTGGGCAGACGCATGGAAGCCTTGGGCAGCTTCGTCAGGTATTGGCAGTCTTTGGACCTAAAAAGTCCTTAAAGCAATGGGCCGAGCAAATTCTGGTGAAAGAAGGGCCGGCAGCCCAAGCTAAACTCGCAGCGGCCAATATCGCTGTGAATAACGCTCAAGATATTGAGTATTACAAGATATATGCCATGAACGCCAAGAAGAGTGCGCAATGGCTGTATGAACAAAAATATTTTCAAGCGATCGGGCATAACTATGCCATTGCCTATGGTCAATTGGTTGGGATGCTCGCTGATACTGTGGATCCGGAACATGTAGTTATCCCAGCGGCCAAAAATTGGGATAGCGAATTTGAAAGGCTTGAGAAATCGCGGCACGAAGGATTTTATTGGGGCTCGCCAATGCGGGTTCCGGCGATTGGGCTTCATGCAATTTATGAAGGTCAGGCGAGATTTATTCAGTTGCAGTTCTTGGATACGGTATATAGCAACGCACCGACTATAGACGAGTGGCGATCGCTAGGATACTTGAGTGGGATCTATGTTCAGGCATTTGAACATTTCCTTTTACTGTCGGAGTCGGAATGGCCTAAAAACGTAGATGACCCGATTGTTGGATTGTTTTTGTTGATCTGTGATCTATCGATTAATCCTACTCGTGGTTTCCCCCTTGAGATCGTGGACTTCGAGAATTTCATCAATGACGTTGATGTAGGTATCCGATTTACCTGCTTGAGTAAGGCCGCCTCACAGATGCCTCACTTAAAGAGCGCAATAACGGAATACAGTAGAGAAGAATACATAGCTGTCTCCGCTGAGTTATCTGACCGCATCGGGTATGACCGCCCATTGGATGCGCTGACGAAGATCGTTGGGTGGTTGGATACAGAGCCTGGAATACAGGCGCTAATGGCTGAGCACAAGACCTTTGAATTTGATCAGGTGAACCTACCTTTGCGGGTTTTCTTTTCGCATTTCCTATCTTTTGCAAAAGATAAGTTGGCGAGGCCTGAGTTTTTCTGTTGGGCTGGTTATTCGATGGTTGATACTGTGGGGAGTGGGGAAAATAGAGCCCTGTGGATACGGCATTTGTCACTATTTTCGGATAAGGCTGATAAACCAGGCGTGTATCCTCGAAACTGGCCCGATCGTGAGAAGGCTGCTATTCAAAAAACGTTCGAGAGTTTTTATTCGAGCATGGTTGCATACGATCTTACCCGCCAATGGACCTTGCAGGACGGGGAATTCAGGTGTGAATTCGAATGGTTGGCGAAGAGCTATAGCCAAGAGGATGCCGATCGCTGGGCTGATGTGGCATTCAAACAAGTGTACGGAGTGTCGTTGAAAGACTTTGAGGTATTTCCTGCCCAGTCTTGATGAGCATTCGCCCCTTTTCTTGTAGTTGTAGAAATCAGGGGCCGATTGTAGAAAACAAAAAAGGGCTTAACCGAAGTTAAGCCCTTTATATTCTTGGTGGCCCGGGGCGGAATCGAACCACCGACACAAGGATTTTCAATCCTCTGCTCTACCGACTGAGCTACCAGGCCAAGAGGCCGAATTATAGCAAGATAATTTTAGAATGCAAAGGGTGCTCCCACTTTTTTTATAAAAAGTTTGTCCGGCCCATTTGTTTCTCCGTTGTTTCCTGTTCGTTGCCTGTCGGCGGCCCCTTTTATTGATGCGGCGTTTCCGGTGTTTCTTGTGATGGAGATCAAGGAAGGCGCTGTCGCGAAGCCGTTTATAATGCTTCCCCATGAATGGTCATACATTAAATTCTTCTGCGGCCGCTGCGCGCAAGGCGACGGATGCGCAGTCGGGCGATATTTGCATCGTCGGCAACGGCGCGATCGGCAAGACCGCCGCGTTGGCCCTGGCGCAAGCCGGCCTGCGCGTCAATTTGCTGGCGCCGCCGCCATCGCCGGCTGCAAATGCCGAACCGGCAAGCTGGGACGTGCGCGTCTATGCAGTCAATCAGATCGCGCGCGACCTGCTGTCTTCCATCAAGGTCTGGGATGCGATCGATGCGGCGCGCGTGGCTGCCGTCGATGGCATGGAAGTATTCGGCGACGCCGAGAATCATCCGGGCAAGCTGGCCTTCGATGCCTACTCGGCGCATGTCGATGCGCTGGCCTGGATCGTCGAGGATCGCAATCTGAATGCCGCGCTCGACGCGGCGCTGAAATTCTCTCCCAACGTGCGCGTGACCAACGGTCGCGCCGTGTCGTTGCGCACGGACGCACAGGGCGTCGATCTGAAACTGGAAAACGGCGACGTGCTGAAAGCATCTCTGCTGGTCGGCGCCGACGGCGGCCAGTCGTGGGTGCGCGGGCAATGCGACATCGGACTCGACTATCGCGCCTACGGCCAGCGCGCCATCGTGACCAATTTTGCCTGCGAGAAGGCGCATCAGGGCGTGGCCTATCAATGGTTCACCGCCGCGGAAGGAATCGTGGCGCTGTTGCCGTTGCCGGGCCGGCGCGTGTCGCTGGTGTGGTCGGCGCCGGATGCGCTGGCGGAAACCTTGCTGCGTCAATCCGCCGCGCAGCTGGCGCAGCATCTGGCCAAATATGCGAATCATGCGTTGGGCGCCCTGACGCCGCTGGAGCCGGAACTGGTGCGCGACTTTCCGCTGACGCTGGTGAAGCCGCACGCGATGACTGCCGCGCGCGTTGCGCTCATCGGCGATGCGGCGCACGTGATCCATCCGCTGGCCGGGCATGGCATGAATCTCGGTTTTGCCGACGTCGCCGCGCTGCTCAATGTGATCGTCGCGCGCGAACCGCAGCGCGATTGCGGCGATGCGCGCGTGCTGGGCCGTTATGCCCGCGCGCGCAAGGAAGAAGTCTTGCTCATGCAACTGGCGACCGACGGTCTGGCCCGGCTGTTTGAAACCAATATGGAGCCACTGCGCGTGGTGCGCAATCTGGGATTGAACCTGGTGAACCATCTGCCTGTCTTAAAGCGGCGTTTGATGGCCCACGCGCTCGGCAAACGGATTTAATCAATTTAACTTATAGTGTGGGCAGAATTGTACGAGCCGGCCGGAGCAGCATGCCCGGGCCGGTTCCGATGACCGTCCTTCCATTGGAATACCTATGAAAAAGATCTTTGCATTTCCTGCGGCGCTCTCCGCAGTTGTGGCGGCAGCCGGATTGTTGCTGGCCTGCGTCGGCGGTTCGGCTTGCGCTGCCGATACCACCGAAGCCACCATCAAGAAACTGATCGAACCGCGTCTCGGCGAAGGCGCCAAGGTCGACTCCGTGACCAGGACGCCATACTCCGGCCTGTATGAAGTGCAGGTCGACGGCGACGTGATTTATACGGATGCCAAGGCGCAATACCTGTTCATCGGCCGCGTGGTCGACTCGCAAACCTATCGCGATTTCACCAAGGAAAAGATCCAGGCGATCAACAAGGTCAAGTTCTCCGACCTGCCGCTGGATCTGGCGATCAAGACCGTCAAGGGCAACGGCAAGCGTTTCATTGCCGTGTTTGAAGATCCGAATTGCGGCTATTGCAAGCGCTTCCAGAAGACCCTGCAGGACGTCGACAACGTGACCGTCTACACCTTCCAGTACAACATCTTGGCGCAGGATTCGATCGAGAAGTCGCGCAACATCTGGTGCGCCGCCAATCCGAGCAAGGCCTGGAGCGACTGGATGATGAACGGCAAGGAAGCATCGGCCGCGCCGGCGTCGTGCAATGCGCCGCACGAGCAAGTGTTGGCGCTGGGCCAGAAGATGAAGGTCACCGGCACGCCGACCATCATTTTTGCGGACGGCTCGCGTATTCCCGGCGCGATTGACGCCAAGACGCTGGAGCAGAAGTTTTCCACGCTGAAGTAATTCGCTGAGAAGAATTGAAAACGCCGGCATGTTGCCGGCGTTTTTATTTGGGCGCGGGGTTTGTGCGACGGCGGATTTATTTCGCCGCCGTATGCAGCTGCATCATGCCTGCTTCGAACTTGCCTTCGCACAGCAGCGGAATCGCATCGAGACTCTTCTCGATGGCCTCGTTGATCAGCGCCTGTTCTTCCTTGCGCGGACGATGCAGCACGAAGTCGGCAACCGGCTGTTGCAGGCCCATGGTGCGCGGGTGACCGATGCCGATGCGCAGGCGCCAGTAGTCCTGCGTGCCGAGCGCCGCGGTGATGTCCTTGAGGCCGTTGTGGCCGCCCGAGGAGCCGCCTTTCTTGATCTTGGCGCTGCCGGGCGGAATATCCAGTTCGTCGTGCACCACCAGCACTTCTTCCGGCGCGATCTTGTAGAAGCGCGCCAATGCGCCGACCGACTGCCCGGAGCGGTTCATGAAGGTCTGCGGTTCCAGCAGCCAGACCTCCTTGCCGCTGATGAAGGTTTTTGCGGCCAGCGCGTTGAAGCGCGTCTCGCGTGCCAGGCGGGTGCTGCCGGCGAGGTTGTCTACCAGCCAGAAGCCGGCATTGTGCCGGGTTTGCTCGTATTCCGGGCCGGGATTGCCGAGGCCGACGATGAGACGGATAGACATGCTGGATGAAAAATTAACAATGAAAGCGACGATTATCCCGGATATCGAATCGCCACGTCCAATTGGCGTGAAATTTACGGCTATTTATTCGCCGAAATCCGCCTGCAAGCGATTTATTTCATCTATTCGGCAAGAAATAAGTCCTGTCAAGATTGGCGCATGCGGTTGAATTGCGTATCATCCAACGCTTGTTTTTCAATTCCCGGATTTCATTGTCATGTTGCCTTCCATCGAACAACGTTTAGCTCTTGAACTCGTCGCCAAGCCGGCGCAGGTTGCCGCCGCGGTCGCCTTACTCGACGAAGGCGCCACCGTGCCGTTTATCGCGCGTTACCGCAAGGAAGCCA
>Ga0209435_100103_pt1 | contig 34650 bp, 26 predicted proteins | sample AraplaCL_Col_mLB_FD_184260 | JGI IMG/M metagenome (GOLD analysis project Ga0209435, IMG submission 184260) | Arabidopsis root microbial communities from the University of North Carolina, USA - plate scrape CL_Col_mLB (SPAdes) (version 2) | ecosystem: Host-associated > Plants > Roots >... | reverse complement strand
CAAATCGAAGACGCGATCGCCGCGGATCAGATTTTCATGACGCTGATGGGGGATGACGTGGAACCGCGCAGGGCGTTTATTGAGTTGAATGCGCTGCAGGCTGGGAATATTGATGTTTGATTCTTGTGTAGCGGGAACCATAACCTGAGATTTTGGGACGCATCCATTGAGATATTTATTGATGTCTGCGCCTCGATAGCTCGGGTTGATGGCGCCTAGCCTGCCACCGTATCGAAAAGAACAGCGGCCACCTCATTGAGGAGGCCGCTGTTTTTTCGACACGGTGCACGCAAACATTGAGCGATAAGCACTACCGCTGATTTCATCTCAAGGGATCGCGAGGCTAAGAGCGAAGCAATTAGTGCGAGGATTCTGCGGCTACTTGAAAATAATTAGTACCCAGAAAGCTTTGCACGAAAATTCTTTTCTGTTGCTGAATTAAAACCAATATTCGTATCAACTAATATTAGATTTCGGCATGCCGGTGAAAACAGCCAATCACTGTCATCGATGGCGATCCACCCCTCATACTCTCGACCAGCTTCGCGTAGCCATAGAAGTATCTCCGCCTGACGGAGATACTGATGAGACAAGTGATGCAGCACATGGGTGACGTCAATAACGCGTTGTTTGATGTCTACCGAGAAATACGATTGCAATTCTTTAAGACTATGATCTTCTCGCCAAGAACTTGAGATCACAATGTCAACTTCGGGAAAATCTCGGAGGATGGATTCGAAGTGTGTCAAAAAAATGAATACGCCTGTTTCTCTGTTCACAGGGTGCAATACGCCGTCGAAATCAAGAAAGAGGATCATCGCTATGATTCAGTCTCGTTGTTAGGCAATGGATTGGTGCCTATATTGTCTTCAAAAGCCAATTTACGCGAAACGAAAACTATTTGTACAGGTATTGCTATACGGTCATATCAATCCAGAAATGCCGGAGTTCTATGTCTGGAAGTGAGTTCTGTCGGGTATGAAGCGAGCGATAGCAGTACACGCCCGACCCTTCTCGCTGGAAAGATAGTAAATCATCGAGTGTCCATCCAGGCTCACCAGATTTTGAGAGATCTTCGATCCACGTTGATACGTGCTTAAACCATTCGGATGCAGAGTCCGCTTGGACATAACCGATCATCGCCCCCATAAGATGAGCACCGCCATGCAGCCCCGCTTTGAAACGCTGGATTCCGCCCGTTGTCTTCGGCGCGCTCGTTACGTATTCCTTCACATTACGGTCTTTGCCTTTTGGGATCGGAAAGCGCTTGCATTCAATGGGCATCAAAATATCAGAATATGTATAGCGACGGCCATTCACTAAGAGAGTCGCACCGCACGGTGCTGGGGCGAGATCAATCGCGCGTCCCTTGCAAATTTCATCGGGAATTTCAGTCCGGAATTGAAGAATATCCAGACCTTGAGAATGCCTGGCTACGTGACTAAGGTAGGCTGCAAGATTGGACGTCAAAGCCGTTTCGGCGGTTTCATGTCTACGATCTTGATCATCTCGCCAGCGTGGCAGTTCGCTCTCAACAAAATCCAATACAACGCGAAGCGATAAACCTTTTGGTTGAAGATCAGGCGATAGGTTACCTGAGCCAGAGTTGTTGTTTTTGGTTTGAGCGAGCATAGATATCTTTAGAACCCTTGCATCCGAAGATCCGCCAAAGTTTCATCAGCATCTCGGAGCGCGATAGATCTTAGCCAAAAACGCATGCGGTCTGGCTTGATCAAGAAAATATGATTTCCATCATATAAACGAGAGATCCGAGTTACATGCAGAGCGGAATTTTCTTGTTCATGTAACAATGCATTCAATTTATCCTTTAAGCCGTCAGCGCCAGACCAGTCAACCGATCCTTCGCCGAAACAATACGGCTGACAAACAACCCCAGGCCATTGATAAGGTTCCAATGCAACAAGCGGCTTCTGGTTATAGATCGTGTTGATTTGTTTCAAAAATACCGTATTGAAATCGACAAAAGTGGCAGGTTCAGCTCGAAGCATGGCATCTGAATCTTCGCCAAGTCTCACCAAATCGCGATAGTACGTAACGATGTCCTCAGCAAGTATTTTTTCGTTCGCGCTCAGGTCGAGTTCTCCATCTTCTGGATACGGAAGCGAAAAAATATCGTCGGCTTGTAAAGCCGTGGCTTTCTGAATAAAAAGACCAGGGCTAATCAGGGCAACATACGCTTGTAACGCGTGCTTATTCCCGACAATCCACTCGTTGACTTGTTCGAGCTTAGGCAGGTCATCTTTAGGCGCACAAAATCCGATGATGCGCTGGCTATAAGTCAGGTAAGACTTCGTCCATAAGCAATGGTCGAGATCCATGTGAGCACGAACAAGCATCATCGGGACTGAGTACCTAGATTTCGTGTAGGGAGAACGGAAATATTTCGTTTCCTTTGTACTGATCTGACTTGCATCGACTCCGTCGGCTGTCAACGCCGTGGAAGGTAGATATGGCATACCGGTGATATGCGTGGCCTCTTGACGGCGAACCGTCTGCCCTTCAATAAACCCTTCTCCAAAATCCCATTTCTGCTCCTTGGCATAGGATTTCAGAGTACGCAATTGTCCAAGGCGGTCAACTAGACTTAAGGATCGACCACCACCGAGCAAGTTGGCACGCCAGACGGTATCGTTTTCCAGAGCTAACTGACGCGGTAGCCAGTGCATGTCGTAATAATCGATATCAAAACCTAGTTCGGCATCTGCGCGTCCACTTCTCCTGAATGTGGCATGTAGGATGTGTCTATCCGGTGCTGGCTTCGATGCTTCAGCTACGACCACAACGATCTTCGTATCTGCACCGCCTTTTTGAAAAAGGCCGCGTACTGAAATGAAATCGAGGATTTCCCTTACATCCCATTTGGTAATAAAGTCGCGGCGGAATCCAAGTGATTGCTGGTTATACAGAAAGTTGTACTGCTGGAGCATACAAAGCACTCCGCCCTCTGTTACCAGCTCCATCGCTTCATGTAAAAAAAGATAGGCTAGCTGTTTATCAGGTAATGCACCGACAGTTTTCCCGTAGCGCTCATAGCTGCGCTTCGCTCCGGAGGTGCTAAGCGACGACGTAAACGGTGGATTTCCGACAATGACACCAATTTTCCCAACGATCAGTCCCTGCTCCTTCGCATCAAAGAAGCATTTATGGAGAATGGTTTTTCCATCTAAGCGCGGAAACAATTTAATGCTTGATCGAATTTCTTCAGGTTCCAGCGCGTCGCATAGCGCTAGACATAGGCTGAACGAAGCCAGTTCGACAGCACCTTCTTCTAGATCAATACCACGGACCTTATTCAGCAGGCCTTTTAGCACTGGGATGCCAGGTTTCTTCCATTCGTTTCGGCTACGCCAGTGCAGCACCAAGCGCTTATATGCTTCGACTAGAAATACGCCTGATCCGCAGGCTGGATCGAGAATGACTTCATCACATTGATTGAGGCGATCGAGCCTGTCCCAATCCAGCGTCTCGGAAAGCATCAGACGCACGAGGAATGGCGGTGTATATACAGAGCTATCAGCATCCTTCACAAAAAGCTGATAAATATGGCTGATCAATTCAACAGGAAGATCTTTAAACGAGTATAGATTCCATAATGTCAGTTGGCCATTTGCTTCTTCACGTCCTTCGATGAGCTTGGAAAATCTACTCAATTGCTGAGTAGTGCGAAGTGCTTCGCGGTCCGTATCTTCAAAGCTAAAAACGTGACCATTGAATCTGGCCTCAAGGGCTAGAAGCAGAGAGACAAGTGCTTCGCCATCGGCAAGCACTTGGAAAAATTCGTTTGCTCCAGGGAGAAATCTCGCGAAATATCCGTCCTTGAACACTTCGCGTTGTTCGAGGTATGCAATGAGCAAAGAAAGGATAAGTAGCTTTCGCCGAAGCTTGCGCGGAAGAATATTTTTCTCGTCGAGCACATCACTGAGGCGTTTTACGGCATCAATCAGTCCTTTGTGCGCAGACCTATTTCTTGATAGTAGTGTCTTGCATGCGAGCGCGTCATCCCACAAAGTACCGTTGCGTAGCTGATCCGCATCCCACCACGCATCGTGTTGGCTAATGGATGCAGCTAAATTAAGCGTTCGTACGGGATTACAGACAAGCTTTCCTTGTTTTACAAAGTCAGGACCGTGCGCACATCGGAAAAGTTGGACCAAGCCAGGCAATTTTCTGTACAGCAGGGGAACACCGCCCCAACTCCACAGCTTTTTGTGAGTGTCGGCAAACGCAGCGTCTTCTTCATGACTACTAGCAATAAATACGAACGCTTGAGCAACTTGGGGTCTGCCATTTCTACCAGCTTCAAAAAATACATACTTAGCACCGTAGTCGCGCGCTCGTTCCATGACAAGCACTTCCTCGGGCGGCTTGTCGTCTCGTTGATAATCGGCGACGCAGACAAGACCATCAATGACCAATCCCTTTTCGGATTGGTCAAGATGATTCAACCAGTCATGGCCTGGGCTTATATTCATTACTTCTAGGTCCACTGCTACTGTTTTCTAAGAACGCTAGGATTTTAGCTAGCGTCCACGTATGTCATGCCACAGCACCGGTCCGAGCGGAAGTTCTGCCTGAATTTCAAGATCGGAATATCCGCTCAAATATTTTTCGATACGTTCCCAAATTGGAGCGAGTGGAATAAGCACACCTTCTGCGACCGGACCGCCGACGACGGAATATGTCACGGAAGGAGGTTCGAACAAAATGTCGAGCCGTGTGTTCGTGCCAACAGCTCTCGGTGCTTGGAGCGCATTAGCCAATTTTTTGATGAGGCATCCAATTGCCGCACGCCGAATTCCAAAACGCGTCTCCATCTCGGCAATAACGCAGATCATCAACAGTTCATTGCGTGTGAAAGTACGTACGGATGTCGACTTTCCCTCTTGTCCGACAAACTCAGGCAAATCACGTAACAAAGCACGCACCTGATTCCGGGTATAGCCCGTGACTTCACATGCATCGGCGATAGTTATCTTTCGAGCCTTCATGTTTCAAATTCTAACGCAGATTTATGCTGAGAAAGCGCAGAAATAATTAATTTAGAACCTTCTTTGCGCCTAATAGACGCAAAGAAGGTTCTAAAAATCCGTAGGCGGAAAAATCTGTAAGGCATAAGACATGAAGGCGGATATTATACTGTTTTTACGTACAGTATTTTAATTTCTTTAACGCAACTGTTAGTGCTAGCTAGCGTATCGCGTCTATGATGAAAGTCCGATAACGCGGAAGAGACCAATTAGATAAAGGCTGTCTATCTGGCCATCGGTATCACCATGGACGGCGAGAAGGAATTGTTAGGGCTGTGGCTGGCGCAAACGGAAGGTGTCAAATTCTGGCTGCAGGTCGTCACCGAGCTGCGCAATCGTGGTGTGCAAGAAATCTTCATCGCCTGCGTGGACGGCCTGAAGGGCTTCCCAGATGCCATCGAGGCCGTCTTCCCGGAGACCACGGTTCAGCTGTGCATCGTCCATATGGTTCGATACAGTCTGAATTACGTTTCGTGGAAACGACGCCCGGAAGTGGCGGCAGACCTTCGACTGATTTACCAGTCGGCCACCGCTGAAGAGGCCGAACTCCGGCTCGGTGAATTTGAAGAGAAATGGGATGCAGAGTATTTACCTATCGACCAATCTTGGCGGCGCAACTGGCCGCGCCTGATTCCGTTCTTCGACTACCCGCCGGAAATTCGCAAGGTCATCTACACGACCAATGCTATCGAGTCAGTCAACATGAGTCTGCGCAAGCTCACGAAGAATCGGGGGGGGGCGTTCCCTACCGATGAGGCGCTCGTCAAACTCTTTTACCTGGTATTGCGCAACATCAGTAAAAAGTGGACACTGCCAATCCGGGATTGGAAAGCTGCGCTAATCAGGTTCACCATCCAGTTCGGTGAACGTATTTCTATGAATTAAACGAAACCCCGTTTACACAAAAATTCGCACACGCCCGTCTATGGAGCGTGCTGTTGAATAAAGAAGAAATCTCGTCTTCTCATATATAAAATCTCGTTTTCTTTTAGCAAACGATCGGAATTTCCTCTTAAAAGTCTCATAAACTTATTTGCTTCACACAGACTTACGCACAGCGGCGGATAGGCTTTAAAGCAACACTCGGAAATGCCTCTTGTCAGCGTCGGACGACTTGAGGATGCGGTACTCCATCCCGCTGGCCACCGCGATCTGTTGGGCGAAGTCCTTCTTGGCTTGCACCACGGCATCTTCAATTTGGTTGTCGGCCTTTACCTCGACAATAACGTACTTCAGACTGCCATCCGGTTCTTCGCGCTGAAAAATGAAGTCGGGGTAGTAGCTGCGCACAGTGCGTGAATCTGGGTCGATGTACTGGATAAAAAAATCTGACTGCCCGTGTGTCAGCATTCCGGTAAAGTAGATTTTCTTCACGCGCTGCTCGCGCAGTAAATCCCAGAATAGCCAGTTTTCCGAACCGGAGTCGAAGCAGTAAGTGTCGAGGTGGAAGCTCTTGGCCCGATCCTCGTCCTTGAGCTGTGCATCCTCTCTGCGGACGATCTTGTCTTTCGCCGCTGTCACCTCGTAGTATCCTTTCGGGGGCATCTTGATCAGATCGACCTCATGTTCCTCGGTCTGCTGTGACTCGTCCAGGTCGTAGAGTTGTCGGAAAAGTCGAGGGATGATCTCGTCGTACAACAGTTCGTTGAACTCGTTAGTGATGGTCACCAGTTCTTCGGTGCCTTCCTTGGTCGCATCCAGCAGCTCCTCGACCTCCAACGGGCTACGGTTCAGGTAGCGCGACACTTCAGCCACTAGCGTAATGCGCGAAAAGGCTCGCTTTTCTCGGCGCGCGGTCAGATCAAAGGTGCGGCTCGCCGAGACGCGTGCAGCATCGGCGGCGGTGAGTCCTTCCTGTTGTGTTTCGATGAGACGGTATTTTTCGACAAGTGCGTTCCAGCTTTCCCTATCCGTGCGGTCGAGTCCCAGTGTCTGACCCGGCACAAGTTGCTTCTCTCGCATCTGGTACTGCTTGCGCACCCGCACCAACTTGATCTTGACCGGTGGCTCGACCACGCGCACTTCCACGCGCTCCCTGTCGCTGCCCGTCTTCTGCAATTCATCAACACTGATGCGAAAGTTCTGCTGCAACTCATCGTTCAAGGTGTTCAGGTTATCAGCCGAGAGGAAGACGTGGCCTGTGTGCTGGGCCTCTCCGACGGCGCGCAGGCAGCGCATCGTGGCCTGCAGCACGAATACCCTAGACTTCGGCTCTCGGAACAAACCCACACCGAACAGCGAACGGCAGTTCCAACCCTCCCGACCTTTGTTAACCAACAGGATGAACTGTTTTTCAGACGTCTCGGTGTCGAGGCGGTTGAACTCACGAATATCGTCGTTAGTAGTGATTTTGTCATCGCCTACGTTAACTAAAATGCGCGATGTCGGGATACCGTGCTTGATAAGTGCACGCTCCACCGCCGGTTGCAATTCACTGGTCAACTCGTCAATAGTGGTAGCGAAGAACGCTAGTTTCGGTAACAAGCCTTCCGGACGAAGCTCACCAGCATCTTTGAGAAAACTCGCAACAGCGATGTCCACAAACTCGTCGGTACGTGTATTGCTATAGCCATGCAACACCACTTTCTTCAGGTAGCACTTGTCGATGGCCTCTTTCAGACCGTAGGCATAGACAACCTCCGGCAACACTTCACGTCCGACGTACGGCGTACCGGTGTAGTTATAACAGGCCACTACGCGCGTGCCTGCTGCGTTGAGGCTGGCTGCGAGAATATCGATGGTGGTGCGTAGGCTGGTGTCGGTTTCTTTCGCACCGACGCCCATGTCTTTCGCCAGCGCTTTGCCGAACGCGTGGTGAGCCTCGTCTACGTAGATGCCCAACTGCTCCAGACGGCGCAGTTTCTCGAAGCGCTGGTTGGTGGTCAGTTCGCCTTCCTCCTCCGGTTGATCGAAGTTGTAGAGGTCGGCGGCATCAGCATAAACACCGATGGCCGCGAGCGTTTCACCAGTCGCGCCAAACAGCTTGTCAACAGAGTTTTTTTCCTTGTGCTGGCGCTTGAGGATGATCTTCTGCGTGTTGGAGACAATGATGTTGAAGCGCGAGCGATCCAGCGTGTCGAGCGAAGTACCTGCTTCTTCCAAGTAGTGAAAGCGCAGGTGCTTGGTCAGGAAGTTGACATACTCCGGCGGTACCACACGGGTGAGGTCGAAAGACGCAATCTCCTTCAGTGAATGCAGTACCGTTTTGTCCGGGGCAAACACCAGGGCGTTGTGGCAGTAGCGGGTATCCTTCTCGAATTTATTGCCAAGTAAAAACTCGTAGAAGATGCAGGTCGCCATAAGGATGGTCTTTCCGGTACCCATCGTTAGCGCAAAGATGTAGTTCGGATAGACGCGAGAGTTCTTACGCATCTTCTCGAACAGCACCTTGTACGAGTTTAACTCCAGCTCGTCGCCTTCTCCGAACTCGAACATATCCTGCCCGGCGGTGCCTAGGAAGGAGCCGAACTTGCGACCCTCGAACTTGCCGCTACGCTCGTACCATGCCTTGAAGATTTCCTCGACTTTTGTATTGTTAAGGAATTCCTTGAGGAAGACATAGGTCTCCAGCGCCTCGAACTGCGGTTGGCGCAAGAAGGCTTTGGGATTTTTCTCAGGGTTGTTGAAGTCAAGGAATTTGCGGGTCAGTTCCTTGTAGTTCTGCCTGATTGTCCTCCGATTGTCCTGGTAGAAGCGCCACAAAAATCGGAAGAAAGCGAAGTCCAACGATGCGCCGGACGTGCTGACTACCCTACCGCTGGCCTTATTCGTTGCGCGCTTAGTCGCCATTGCCCACGCTCCCTTCCCACGATTCTGAAAGCAGGTCAGTGATTTTCACGCGGATGGTGCCAGCATCGTCTGGTACTTTGTAAGCGCCCTTGACCAGATCGTTTTTTCCTGGAATGTCTACTACCGCCGGTTGCAATACTGCGCCGTCGTAATTCCAGTCGATCAGCACACTTTCCGCCAGTTCCCTCCAGTTTTCGAGGGAATCCTTTTGGAGTGAAAGTTTTTGCAGCAGGTTCATGGGGTAGAACTTGGCGATGATCAACTCGCCATTCTGAATGGCAACCTTCGCCTCCGAGTCGCGTTTGAACTCCAAATCGGCCTTATCACGCAGGATGTCAACCACCTCCACATCGATCTTAAAGGGTCTCGCGGCTAGTTCCAATTGTGCCGCCAAATCGGGCTCATGCCCCATGCAGACGAGGGTGATTTTTTCCACCGGGCGGTTCGGGTTTTCATTGTGACGGTGCTGCCAAGCTTTCTGATCAAAGTTGTGGATTAGCTCGTTCAGGTCAGCGCGCGTCGCAATACGGTTAACAGGCATGATTTTGACCATGCGCCCGTCCTTCTCGCCGTCGAACACAGTGCTGAACTCCAGTTTCTGTACTTCTAGCGCCTCGATTAGCAACTCCTTGGCTTGGACAGGATTGCGGAAAATGTCATAGTGATTGACATTGTGAAGTTCGAAGCCTGTGAACTGTTTGGTTTCGCCGTTAAGTGACTGCTGGCGTAGTTCGTCCGCGACCTTTATTAGGCGCTTCGTTGAAGTCTGGATTGCCCCAAGGTTAATGTCGGCCCCTATGAAGCGACGACCGAGCTTCATAGCAACTGCTTGTGTCGTTCCTGAACCCATAAAGCAATCCAAGACAAGTGCGTTCTGATCACTGAAAGACTCGATAATTCGTTGCAATAGCTTTTCTGGCTTCTGAGTTGGGTAACCTACTAACTCTGCACCAGTTTTAGAGGGCAACATATCAGTCCAAATGGATTGAATTCTCCTCCCTTGAGAAACGTACTCATCCATGTATTGCTTCAGGTACGGCGTCCCAGTGCTGGAATAATAAACGCGCTTCTCTTGGATGAGGCGATCAATTCCATCCTGCGAATAACTCCAGTGCCGTCCCACAGGCGGCTTGATTTCTCTTCCATCGAAAATGCGCGCCGGGCCATCTCCGGGTGCTGTAATTGGCCCCGCGAAGAAGCGCCGTCCCGATTCGGCATCCATCATGTTAAAGCGAGTTTCGAGATGCTCCTCCGAGTGATCAACAAAACATGGGTGAAAAGGATGCTTTGTGGCTTTAGAGTACGCGAAAATATAGTCGTGGACGATGCCGTAACGATCAGCATCATTGTGCGCGCCCGTTCGCTGCCAGATGATGTCATTGACGAAATTTGCAGGCCCAAAGATTTCATCCAGCAGGATTCGGAGATACTGGCCCTTATGCCAATCGCAATGAAGACATATGACTGACTCATCGTGCATGAGTTCTCGAAGCAATACGAGTCGTTCATACATGAATTGAAGATACTCATCGTTATTCCAAATATCTGTGTACTGCTTCTCTTCAAAAAATAATTGGTCGCTGGCGGCCGACGCTCCCTTCAGCGTGATTGACTTCTTATAATCAGCCTTCGAGTCAAACGGAGGGTCAATGTAAATGAGATCGACCTTTCCCCGAAACTCCTTTAGCAAGTGGCTCATCACCTGAAGATTATCCCCCCAGAAAATTTTGTTTCTCCACCCGTTCGTCTCTTCGCCGTGAACTTCCTTCAACTGCGCCGGGTAATACTGCGTCGAGGTGAATGGGCGCTTGCCGCGCCAATTCAGCATTGGATAGCCCTTGATCGGCTCGAACTCGTACTTCTCGACGTTGGTTGTGTCGCTTTCAGATGAAGCTAGTCGCAGATTTTCCTGCGCGGGCACGATGTTTTTTTTCATTTGTCGTTCTTCCTGAATTTCCAGTTCTTATTATCGCAGTAAGCGCGCATATCGCAGCTCTGACACAGTTTGGCGGGGCGTGCAGCGATTTGGTAGTCCTGCCGCTCGATGCGCGCCACGATATCATCGAACTGCGCGATAGTTTTGCCGATGGCGCGGTCGTCCTTGGTGAACGATATATAGGGGTTTCCGCCATCCTCGCCTGTGTAGTAGAGATGCATCCGGCTGACCTTCTGGCCAGTGCGTTCCTCAACCAGATGAGCGTACACTTCCAACTGATGCTGGTACTGTCGGATTCGACTGCGATCTTTCTCCATATCAGGCTTCTTTTCCGACTTGAAGTCGATGATCTCGACCGTGTCATGTTCGCCCCGAATGAGGTCAACGCTGCCCTTGAGGATGTATTGATCCTTTACCAACGAAATCTCGACCTCCGCTTCCTTGATGCGATCCCAATTGCCATTCTCACGCTCGTAGTAGCGTATTACGTGCAGCAGCGCCGCTTGCTGAGAGCTCGGTGCGAGGTACACGCGTTCCTTTCTCGAGAGCAAGGCGTAATTAGCCGAAAACCAAGCCTCGATGCCCTCCCGGGTAAGGGTTACCTCCTCGCCACGCAGCACTGTCTTGTGAATGTCTTCGATGGTCTGATGCACCAGAGTACCAAATAGCATCGGACTTTCACGGATCGCGGCGAACTCCAGTTCCTTGAAAAAACGGTACTGTTCGGCGCAATTCTCGAACACGGTGATGTGCGAGGTGAACGAGTATTCGCGCTTGAGATTGATCTGCCTGACAGCTTCGTAGCTGAGCGTGGCGAGGTCAACGGTGCGCCAACTCGGAAGCTCGTAGAACAGTCGCTCGAAATATTTGGATGGCGAACTGCCGCGCCCTTGCTTTTCTTGCGCTGCCAGCACCAAGAGGTTCTGCGCGCGGGAGAAGGCGGTGTAGAACAACCGCCAGAAGTCAAAGTTCTTGATGCGATCGAGAGGTTCGAAGCGTTCCTTCGATAGGTAACCACCATCTTCCAGCAACACATCCAATGCGCCGTATTGCTTGCGCGGCACTGCCTCTAGCGAACCACAGACGACGACCGGGTACTCCAGACCCTTGGACTGGTGGATGGTGAGGAAAGACACACAGCCCTTGGGCGCGTACTCGGCCTCGTCCTCGTATTCGCCGATGCCGCCGTCTATCAGAAAGCGCAGGAACTGGTTGAAGAGGTCGCGGATATTTTTCTCCAACCATTCTGGATTGAGCACGCTGACGAAATGCAGGTACTCGAACTTGGTGAGCAGCTTGGAGAAGGTGCCGAGGTTGCGCGCAGCACGCCCTTTGTCCACGCCGTGCACGGCATCTTCTGCGAGAAAGCGTGCAAACAGCGGGAACTGGAGCAGCTGGTAGAACAGGCCGGAGAACGAGTAGTCGGTGTTCTGGATCAGCACGGCGTGGCGCTTGGCCAGCGGGCGCGCCCAATCCAGCAGGGGCTTGTTCTCCGGTTTCCGCAGTTCCGTAGTGAACGCCGCGAAGCATTGCTGGTCGTAGTAGTCCCAGATGGGCAGCGTGACGCCTTCGGCCCACGCCCGTACCTTGGGGAACTGCGGGAACAGGAAGATCAGCGCGCCGATCATCAGGCGGATTTCCTCGCGCTCGAAAAACATGTTCGAGCGCGGCGAAAACACGGGCACACCCTCCGCTTCGAGAAAACGCGCCAGCGCGACCACTTTTTCGTTCTTGACCGAGCGGAACAGGAAGGCGACCTGGTTCCAGTCCGATAGCTTGCCGGACGCTTTCAGGCCGTTAAGGAAGGCCAGCACCTCGGCGTGCCAGTTGGTGGTTTCGTCCTTGTTATCAGTGGCGGCCAGCCGCACCGCAGTGGGTCCGTCGGGGAAGGCGTCCTCGCGCGGGACGATCTGTTTGGGGAAGCGGAAGGCGCGCGTGCCGTCATCCCACGTCTGCTCACGCATCCACTCGTTATAGAAGCGGATGATGTCTGGGTGCGAGCGGTAGTTGACCGAGAGCGTGACACGCTTGCACTGGCCATCGTCGAACAGCGCGGGGAACTCCAGGATGTTGCGGATGGTGGCCCCGCGAAAGCGGTACAAGCCTTGGTCGTCGTCACCCACGACGCACAGATTGCGCTTCTCGCCCGCCAGCAGCAGGAGAATTCGCTCCTGAATGGTGTTAGTGTCCTGGTACTCGTCAACCATCAAGTAAGTCAGCTTCTCGCGCAGTTGCGCCAGCACCTCGGAGCGCTTTTCAAGCAGTTGCAGCGCCTCGTACTGGATGCCGGAGAAGTCGAGCGAGTTGTTCTCGTGCAGCAGCTCCTGATACTTGGCGAAGCACGCGGCCAGCGCGCGGATTTCCACTTCTGGGGCAGCCGCCAGCGTGGCGACGTCGAGCGCTTCCTCACTGACTTTGTTGATCCACTTGAGTAGGTTCTCCGACTGCGCCCAACGGCCCGACTGGTCGTCGCCAATGACGAGCTGGGCGTCTGGAAGTTCGCGGAAGTCCTTGATACGCTGGTACAGGAAGTATTGCTGGTCGAACTGGTCGAACAGCGTGAAGCTACGCTTGAGTCGGGTGAACTCCCGGAAGTCCTCCAGAATGCGTAGGCAGATCGAGTGGAAGGTGCCGAGGTACATCTCGTTCAGGTTGAACTTAATGCCCAACTCGCTCAGACGGTTGGATATGCGGGTGGTCAGCTCACGCGCAGCCTTGTCGGTGAAAGTGACGACGAACAGCGATTCGGGCGCCACGCCTTGGTTCATGATGAGATAGACGATGCGCTCAACTAGCGTGAAGGTCTTGCCCGAGCCGGGGCCCGCGATAATGAGCACCGGTCCGTCGGTGGCCAGGATGGCTTCTAGCTGTTGGGGATTGGCCTTACTCTGAAGCGTAGCGACGGCACTCGTCATTCCTCGCCTCCGTCGTGTTCTCCATAGACTGCTTTGCCGATGCGGCTGGCAATCCACTGATCCAGCTCACCTCGACGGAAACGCCAAGTGCCGCCAAGCTTGAAAGCTGGGATATGGCCACTCGCAGCAAGACGATAGACCGTGCGTTTACCTGCCTTTAGGTAAGTGGCAACTTCATCAATAGTAAGGATCTCGTCCGGTTGGTCGCTCATCTGGTCCTTTTTTGCCTCTACTGCTTGGTTAGTCTATTGGCGTATCTTGTCATGAGATGGCATGATTGAGCAAACTTGAGCAGATATGGCATCAAAATGAAGCCGTACGCTAGCATCGAGGGGGATATGTGGCAACCAATTACGATTCGATCTGTGACGAAAACCGGCGGCGTTATGGCACTGAAGGTGCCCAGAAATCTGGGGAGTTGGCCGCCGGCCTCTACGACGACCCCACGCACTTTATCTTCGAGCTGCTACAAAACGCCGAAGACGCCCTCGGCCGGCGCGCCGAACGAGGGCCGCGCAAAGTCACGTTCACGCTGGCTTCGACTAGCTTGTCGCTATCCCACTTCGGCAAGCCGTTCGACGAGGCCGACGTCCGAAGTGTGTGCGACGTCGCTGAGAGTACAAAAAACGAGTCCTCGATCGGTCGCTTCGGCCTTGGTTTCAAGTCGGTTTACACCGTTACCGATCTTCCGGAGATTCACTCTGGCGACGAGGACTTTGCAATTGAGGACTACGTGTTTCCCAAGCCGGCCGATCGCACGGCACGTGAGGTAGACGAAACGCAAATTATCCTGCCCCTGAAGTCAGGGGACACGACTGCACCGCAAGAAATCACTGCCGGGCTCCGGAACTTGGGCCCCGGCGCTTTGCTGTTTCTGCGCCACATCGAGGAGATCAATTGGAGCGTCGTAGGAGGTGCATCTGGGTTCTATCTGCGTAACAGCCCGGAAACGCTCGGCCCGAATGTACAGCTCATTACCGTGATCGGCCAGGAAAGTGACCAGGCCGAAGTCGACCAGAACTGGTTAGTGTTTCACCGCGACGTTTTCTCTGCCGAACAGCAAAAGGTCGGACGGGTGGAAATCGCCTTCTCGTTGGTCGCGGTAAAGGACGCACCCGGTCGCTGGGCCGTACAGCCACTAGCCACTTCGCCGCTGGTGGTGTTCTTCCCGACTGTGGTTGAGAGCCACCTGGGCTTTCTCATACAGGGGCCGTATCGCACCACGCCTAGCCGGGACAACATTCCGCCTGGCGAGCCATGGAACCAGCATCTGGTCAAGGAAACGTCCAGTCTGTTGGCGGAGACGATGAGCTGGATGCGGGACAAGGCGATGCTGGATGTCTCTGCTCTGCGTTCGCTCCCACTCGACCGTGAGAAATTTCCGGAAGGCTCGCGGTTTGCGCCGATGTTCGATGCCGTCAGGCAGAAATTTCACGAGGAGGCACTGCTACCTACTTTTGATGGCAACTACGTTACCGCCAACCAGGCAAAGCTGGCGCGTACGCAAGAGCTGCGCGAGCTGTTCAGCCCGGTGCAGCTCGCAGCGCTATTCGGCTCGGAAGTCGCCGCTTGGCTGTCTGGCGAATTCACCCAGGATAAGGTACCGGAAATCCTCAAGTACCTGACGCATGAACTCGGCGTCGATCTGATTACGCCGACAAAACTTATGCCAAGCCTGACCAAGTCATTTCTTGAGGCGCAACCCGACAAATGGGTGTTACGGTTATACGAGTTCCTAAGTGGCCAGGAAGCGGCCTTGCGTCGCCGCCTCGACACGATTCCCTTGATTCGTTTGGAAGATGGCGCACATGTTGTCGCTCACGAGAACGGTGAGGCTAAGGCCTTTCTGCCAAGCACTATCGCAACCGGCTTTCCAACAGTAAGCCGAGCAGTATGCGCAACATCAGAGGCACGCGCCTTTCTGAGCTCCCTGAGAATCATAGAGCCTGATCCGGTGGATGACGTCATCCGGAACATCCTACCAAAGTACCTAAAGAAAGAAGTAGATGTGTGCAACGAAGCCTACGCTGCTGACATCGAACGTATCCGCTTGGCGTTTAGCACAGACTCGACAGCACAAAAGGAAAAGCTTCGTTCTGCTCTGCGCGAAACTGCTTTTGTGATGGTGGTGAATACCGGTGACGGCAAGGAGCATGTCGCCAAGCCCGACGATGTTTACATCGCCACCGACCGCTTGAAGCAGCTCTTCGCAGGCGTGCCCGATGTGCTCATGGTCAATGACGAGTACGGCTGCCTGCGCGGTGAGGACATTCGGGATCTGTTGGTGGCTTGCGGAGCGAGCCGTTACCTTGCTCCGCAGTCAGTTCCATCTGACTTGAGACAGGCCGAGAAAGTGCAAATTCGCAAAGAAGCTGGCCTCGAGCGCGCGAGCTGGGAAAGTCAACCAGAAGACTTCACAATTCGCGGCCTGACACAGCTCCTCAAACTCTTGCCTAATTTGGAACCCGCTGAGGTAAGAAACAGAGCGGGCTTGCTGTGGGACTCCATGGCCGATCTGGAGGGCCGTGGATCAGCCGCTTTCTATGGCTCGTATAGATGGCGCTATTCCCACGAGGCAAAGGCAGCCCGATTCGACGCAGCTTTTGTCCGGACACTCAATCAGGTGGCCTGGGTACCGAGCGCCGACGGAGAACTGGTACCTCCGAGCCTCGTGGTGTTTGACACTCTTGGTTGGCAGCCCAGTCCCTTCCTGTTGACCAAGATCGCATTCAAGCCGGCGATCATCGATCAATTGGCCAAAGAGGCGGGCATCGATCCGGCGATTCTCGATTTACTACGCAGAGATCCCGCTATTGTTGCGGAGCTGGCATCCCGATTGAGTATGAATCCAACGCCGGAAACCGCACGATTGACAGTCCCCAAGCCGCAGCCCGGTGAGACAGCCGACGGCGACGTGTACGACGATGCGAAAGATCTGTATGGCGACGACATGCCCGATATCCCACCCGGTAGGCTTGACCCTGATGGTGACGACAATTTGGGCAGCGGCGAGGGTCGTGGCGGCCAAAGTCGCGCTGGCAACAGGACTCCACGCGGCGATGACCGTGGCGGCGCACACGGTGGCTCGGGTGGCCACGGCGTCCCTGGCGGCAAAGGTGGAAATGGCAGTGGTCAGGGGAAAAGGCACCCTGGCCACGCAGGAGGGCGGCCATTCATTTCCTACGTCGGTGCACATCCGGATGATGACGGATCGGATCCCGATGGCCTCGATCAAGCGGAGCGGATGCAGATTGAAGGGCTCGCCATCGACCTGATTGTCGGTTTTGAACCGATGCTACGTCGAACGCCGGGCGGCAACCCCGGCTTTGACCTTTACGAGGTTGACGGTAGCGGCAGGCAGATTCGATGGGTCGAAGTGAAGTCGATGACGGGCAGCTTGGAAGATCGGCCCGTGGGACTGTCGCATACGCAGTTCGACTGTGCCCGTGAAAAGGGAGATGCGTATTGGCTGTATGTGGTCGAACATGCGACGGATCCCGGACAAGCCCGAGTGCTCAGAATTCAGAACCCCGTCAGCCACGCTCGGACCTTCACGTTTGACCGAGGGTGGAGTGAAATTGCTCTGATATCTCCCAAGAGCCCAGTATCCCCTGCGCATGTCGTTGCATTAAATATGGGGTCAATCGCTTCCTGATGCAAACGGAGAAGTTTGGGGGCATGATTTAGAACGACGCGGGCAGTTCATCGAATCTACTCGCTGGAATTTCGTGCGGGTGTGACCCTCTAATGGGACGAGTTGGTCAGATGTAGTGGTTGCAGTTGTCATGGGATACTAACCATGCGCACCGACCATGTGGCGACTTTCGGGCGCGGCAAGAGATTAAAGTTCTTGGCGCCCGATGATGCGCTCACGTGGATATGGACGGTCGCTCCCGGTAGGCGTATCGGTTTGCCTGCGCATCATATAACGCATGATGCTCTGGCAGATTGTTCTTCTTGTGAAATTCGTATCGCAACAATTCGTTGATGTTACGGCTGACCATGCAGGGTCGACACCACGATGGCACTCGGCCGTCGAGTGCTACGGAAAATAAATCCCAGTCAGTTTGATAGTCAAAACAGATGTCCACAACTTCGTCGTGGGTCCGGATAATTTTCAACCAACTGGTTATTTTCATATACAGATCGTCGATCGGACAGAAGGCATTTGGCACACGACCAAGTAGTGGAATCACTACTTCACGTACAAATTCGCTACAGTTGTCGAGAGGATATGGCACTTCCGCATAAAATTCTTCGCCGGACGCAGCGGCCATGCCAATACTGATCAGATGAGTATCAACAAAATTAGTAAATTCGGTGTCGACAAATACTTTTAGGCTCATGGGAAGTGTTCGTATCAAGAACGCAGGGTGGCTATTTTGAGTACGAATGCCTGGCTACTTCGGCATGCGTTTAGATGGCAATATTAATGCGGATATTCACTTTGAGAATGAAGTCTTCTCGAAATACCAGGGAAAAGTCGGCGAGATATATAGATCGTGTGCCGACTGAACTTCGCAACCGACCGGTTGATTCCTGCCAAACCGAAGAGTCATTCAGGTGCGAACGCGGGAGGTTGGGATCTGGTACATCCTATTCAATTAAGCCACAGTTTATACACATTCCATATGGACGATTTTTGAATGCCGCAAAAGGAGCATTGGTATTAGAACCCAATCATTCTGATTCCTGTGCCGGTATCGGGTATGGATGTTCATCCGATATCTCAGACGAAGAACGATGCTTTCGCCCGCTAGATAAAATATTGTTCACTGACTGCTTCTGAATGTAAATGGCGCGCTCAAAAGCGTCGATGATTTTTTTTCTAGGTGGGCCAATGTCCAGATCCGGCCCAATCAATGGATTAATTGCAAATGTTATGTCGAAGCCGCGCGTCCCCCGAAGCACCCCGCACATAACGCGAATTTCTTCAGGTGAAGGCATCAAGTGTGCCTCGGTTTCAATTGTATTCCGGGCAACCAGATGCAAAACACCTGCCCATTGAGAAAATGCATAATCATCGAGATAAAATCGCTGCTCGTTCCACCGAACTTTATTGAAGACTCGCTCAACGTACAAATTAAATAAGTCGGTATCAACTCTCCGGCATTCGAAGTGATGGCCGAGCATAAGAAGCACGCGAAGAGTGCTTCGCGCAAATTCCGACGCTAGCTCGAAGTTGCCGCGTTCCAAATTCACGAACAACAATATCGTTAGGCATGCAAGCGCATCCATGCTAGCTCGACGCTCAATTTTTTCCAGCACTCGGGGCCAGCCATGATTACGAATGTTATCCCCGCCGTCGAAAACTAATATTTGCAGTTCTGGTTCCAGTCGCCGGAGCAAATTTATCGCATTCGCTGGCACATTGTTACCTTGGCACAAAATCTCCCACAACACATGGTTTATCTCCCGACTTGAGCCGGGGACCAACAAATCCACGTGCGCAACGAGTGCTGGTTCCGGCGTGTGCTTACCGCCCTTATAGGTAGCCCATCTAGTCCGATTAAATAGGGTTCCCTCTCTATTCCGTCCGAAACTTTCTGGTACGAACAGTCGTTCAAGCGCATAGGCACTAGTGACGCCGGTGGCTAGGCGTACGCCTTCGTACCAGTAGATCCGCTTTATCTCAACAAAGTCGGTTTTCGAGGCAGTATTTTTAGTCATTCGGATTTTTGTGAAGGGCTACTAAAGGTCGCACGCATTGCGAAAAACGTAATGTTTTCAAAGCACTACATTAACAATTTATCAAAAAATAGAGTGACACAATGCATTAGCCATCTATCTAGGCCTTTATTTGGGGAGTTGCTAGTATTTGATATGACTAATCGTGACAGAGCGGATGACATGAATCCAACGCATATCAATGAGCCACTGGCGGTTCTTCTGGATAGAGAACTAACAAGTCGGTACGGCCCGATCGTATCAAACGACAACCTGCGGCTTGTGCTTGGATACTCGTCGATGGAGGCTTTTCGGCAGGCACTGTCACGCAAGACGATTCCTATACCGGTTTTCGAGATCGAAAATAGGCGCGGCAAGTTCGCGCTTGTCAAGGATGTTGCCACATGGCTCGCGGCTCAACGGGAGCGCGCTTTTATCGACAATATGGCAATCAAGAGTGCCTCTGAAATGCCGGCGGCAGAACCCATCGTCACAATTGGAGGCGACCGATGACTTAACCTCAATTCAATAGCGATCAAAGTTGGGGCGCTAGAATGACCAAAGCCCAAGAGTTAGAGCTCTTGGGCCTTGTATTTACTGCTTGGATATTGACTGATCCGGTACTAAGTATGGTCCTTCCCGAATCCACTGTCAACGACTTGAACTCCTCACCGGCAGTTCAATTGGATCCGCACGCCCCTGTTATCTCATTTTTGCGCTAGCACCCTCAATTCGGGCGCTCGGCACGACACGTCAATGCCGCCTAGATGCGTCAGGACGGCACGCGTATGGAATTTATTCGACAGGGAATCATATGGCAAAGCTCAAATTCACACTTCGGCAGCCGCATCGAAATGCATGGCAATGCGGAAGCGCGCCATGGAGTAATGTTATTGCGACAAAAATTATAGGTGAGCCTGCAACAGAGGCTTGGAGGGTGGCGTGAAAAACTCCCCATCCTACGGCATTCGCAGCCGCCGGAATGCGATGAACGCCGGCGTTCGGCTGACTGCCCGGACATATGGTAAAGCTCGCATCGGCACCTATGCCAAAAAAGCCGACGGCCATATCACCGTCGAATCCGACTCAGAACGTCTGGTGGCGCACATACTAAGCATCGACCCACGCGTGCGCTCCTTCAAGCCACAGCCGTTCACCGTCGACCTAGTCGGCGAACGGCTGCTTTTTACGCGCGAAGAAGTATCCGAAGCTCGCAGAATACGTGGCGGCCGCACTGGGGATGTCGAGTACACACCTGACTTCGGTACCGTTCAGATCGATGGTCTTTTACATGCGCACGAAGTCAAACTCGAGGGCTACGAGGGCGACGACCGGTACTGGAGGAAAATCGAGCACGCCCGGGAAATCATGGCGGCGTATTGCTATCCACTATCTACAGTGATTTTGCCGGCGGACGAACGGCACCCGGTCGTCGTCAACGCTCAACTGCTGAAACCCGCGATAGCGCGCGCCCATACATGCCTGACGCGGGACATCATCGACCGAGTCGAGCGCTATTGCGGATCCGGCCCGGTGCTGCAGCGCGCATTGTGCGCCAACCTCCAGATTCCGACGGGACTGATCCCGCTCCTGCTGGTTACCGGTGTGCTGCAGGCAAACTTGGCGCGCTACCATATTAATGCGGCACTGGAGCTGTCAGCCGGATATGGCGATCTGAGTCACCTCTGCTTGATTGAGGAGCTACGGTCATGAAGTCTGACCTGCGCGCTGGTGACAAATTGGCGCTTCCCGGCAAGCCGGATAGCTACTTCGAAGTGCTGGACGCTCGTATCCATGCCGGCACCATCCATATTTTCGATGCAGAAAAACGCGAGGACCGATATGTCGATGAAGCCGGCATTCGGGTCGGAATTTCAACCGGCAGCCTAATGCTGTATCGAAAGGGGATGCCGCGCGTGGGTATCGCCGCTCAGCATGACAACCCGACACTGCACGCCAAGGTTCGGTTGCTGCATGACGCACTACGGCGCATCGATGCTATCTGCTCGAAATGGAGACTATCGTTTAATGCCGCGATTTCCCATGCTCGTGAAGCCTACGAGAAAGAAAACGCGGACAACCTGATATCTTGCAAGTTTCCGTCCCGTCCGACGCTGTTCCGAGCTCATAAGAAGCAACTACTCGGTCTGCCTGTTCTTAACGGTGACAAAAACAAAGGCAATGGAACGGCCAGGTATTCGAATGACCTTGTCGAATTTCTTGAAGGAGTTATCCGGGATGAGTTCCTTGTCACGGAATCCAAGTGGACGGTCCTGGACCTGACCAATTACATCAACCGTGAAGCCCGTCGTCGTGGTTTGCATGTTGCTAATTGGGCTATCAGCCGCAAATTCGTGGTCGCTACCATACGCGACCTGACCGCAGATGCCGAATACGACCGCATGGATCCCCTCAATCGGGTCGCTGGCAAGTCGTTCGCCAAGAAACGTATCCGGGCGGCGTTTCCATTTGCCCGAATTGAACAGGATGCACTGCATCTGCCATTCGTCGTACACACACCTCATGGCGTCGCCCGGACCATCTATCTAGTACATGCGATTGATGTCTGCACAGGGTATCCGGTGGGATGGCGTCTCGTCATTGGTGCACCGCGCGAGATGGATTCGCTGCTGTGCCTCGAGATGTATCTGACGCCAGCTAAGGCGGGCCGCTTCAAGGAACTGGGTATCGTCCATGCACTAAATATATATGGCACGCCTGCCCAGGTCATTTTTGATAATGGCCCAGAAACCAAAGGCGGGCGAATCGTTCGCTTAGAGGTGCTGGAGATGGATGTCAAGCACTGCAAGGCGAAGGAAGCTCAAGGCAAGCCATTCATCGAACGTTTGAACAGAACACTCAAGGAAGCGTTGCAGTGTCTTCCAGGCTGCACTCGCTTCGAAGGAACGGATGGTAAGCGCGACCCGGAGGCACTAGGCGAGGAGTTGATGACCGTCGACGTGCTTGAGAAGTGGATTGTCCGATGGCTTTACGAAAGCTGGGTCAACACTCCACTTGATCGCCTGCGCTGGGACGAACTACTGGTCGATTCGGTCAAGGGTAAGACGCCGCTTGAGCGCCTGAACTACTTAACCGAAGAGATGGGATATCCAATCACCATGCCACCGTCACGCCAAGAATGGATGGCGGCGCTCTTCGACCACAAGATGTGTACGCTCAGCGCCAAGACAGGCATCACGCTTGAGCATGGATTCCGTTACAAGGGCGAAGCGATGTCATATCTGCTGGCCAAGTACGGTGACCATGCGCAGCTTCATGTGGTCTACAACCCCGACGATTTTCGCCAGGCGTATGTTTACGAGGACGATGACCTGCCGCTCGTCACGCTGACGCATGAACACGTCCGCCCGCAAACACCTGCATGGACCTTTGCGGAAGCTAAAGACCGATTCGATTCGGGCATGCATGACTGGATGGTGCCAGACGACAAGGTGCAATTCCAGCATGATCTTGACGATGCGGTCACCGGAAATGGAAAGGCACGGAAGACCAAATCGCGCGGCAAGCGTGAAGAAAACAAGGAAACCGTACGCCGGGCCAAAGACCACTCGGCCATCCAGCGTACCGTCGACCGGCCGCTTTCTTCGGCTGCGCCGTTTGGGCCAGCACCTTCGACCAATTCATCGTTGCCCACTGAAGACGGTCAGGCTTCCACCGTCTCGTACGACGACGCACCGCTGATGAACATCGTAAACAGAACCACTGGAGAAAAATTGCTGTGACGCCAGCCCAACAATTACGCCGAGATATCGAAACCTGCGAACTACCGCATCCCATGTTCGTGGCGCATCTCTCTGCACTCAAACGCCGCATCGATGACGCTCTTGCTGGTTTTGCACCGAAAATCGTTCGCGTACCAGGTCCGAGTGGCGTGGGAAAATCTTCGCTCATTGCCACACTGTCGCGCGACTACCATGAAACCCGTATCGACGGACGACGCCATGTTCCCGTACTGGTGGTGGAGGTACCTCAATCAGCAACGGCCAAACTGCTTCCCCAAAGTGTACTGCGTGCGCTGGGGATTCAAGTTCCTAGCCGCATGACGGCTGGAGCGATGTTCGATTTGATGGTGATGCAGCTTCGCCTGGCTGGCACACGTGTGGTGATTTTTGACGAGATAGCACATCTCGTAGATGAAGGGTCGCGGGTGCCTCCGCGCGCCGCCAGTGACTGGCTCAAGACTCTGGCCGATACACTCGGCATGACGCTAATTCTCTTCGGTATTCCGCGACTCGAAAGACTTTTTTCAGCTAATGAACAGCTGCGTCGCCGGGCTTGTCCCGCACGCAGTTTCTTGCCATACGACGCAAGCGACATAGAGCAGATGACAGCATACGTCTCATGCGTCACAAATTATGCCCGCTTGTTCGCTGCGGCGGGCTACCCCATTGACGTGCGCCCCCGCGTGCTGACGCAGCAAAGCTATCTGCTCACCGGTGGCCTGATTGGGGTACTCGCCGACTTCATGCGTGAGTTGGCAAGCTCAATGGCGAATGAAGCTCCGCGCGCCATCACATACGCAGACTGCCAGAAGGCACTTGAAGACGTTAGCCACGCGGGGTCACCGCACAAATTGGCTTTCCAGGATTCGGGCATCGAGGACGTGGGCGTGGAGCTGATCGCCCTGAAGCAGGCATACGTTCATGTTTTGACCAGCAACACGGCATCCATACCGGTTCGTAAAAAATCAGGAGAAAAACCATGAGCCTCATCCTCACCTATGCGCCTCGGGACGACGAGTCCGGAATGGGGTACTACCGACGACTTTCCGCTGACAATGCGCTTTTCAGCTGGCGTAATCTGACTGACACGGCGGGTGTCGAGCGTAGCCGCCGCGCATTGTTGATGCGCACGGACGATGTAGCGCGTAATCTTGGTTTGGAAACGGCGTGGGCTGAATCCGCCAAACAGAAAGAAGACCTCTGCCACAACTGGGGCCGACTACACCGTGCGCAATCTGATGCTGTGTGTCCGGCGTGCTTGGCTGAATCGCCTTACCTTCGACACCAGTGGGAACACACCTATGTCACAGCATGTCCTCAGCACCGCATGCAGCTGGTTGACCAATGCGACGCCTGCGGAAAGCACCTGTCACCTGAGCGACTCTACATAGGATTGTGCTCGTGTGGCCAAGACCTGAACAGCCTACCGCGCGTGCCGGCAACCCGGGCGCAGCAGTGGTTGTCGGTGCTAATTACAAGCAATGGCCGACAGTCTGGTGGCACGAAGCCAGTTCTGCATGAACTGGACATCAACGTTCTGACGAAGGTCATTCGAACTCTTTGCCTGCATGTAGATCCGAAACAACCCAAGTTGCCGCGTCGCGCAGCCTTGCCAAAATCTGTCGCTGAAGCAGTCGAACTCCTCGCGCCGCTCGAAACTTTGCTGGCCGACTGGCCAATGGGCTTTCGGGCGCATGTTGAGCAACGCATTGCCGCCGGTCGCAAGGATGCTCGCACACTGAATACGTTGTTGGGCGATTGGTATATCAGCCTGCGCAAGCTTTGCCAGGGCACAACACTCGAACCGCTCCTGCAAATCATCATCGACGTCGCAGCCGAAAAATCCGATTGCGTACTGGGCCTGGATTCGGCCAAGGCCATAGCCGAAGATGCGACTGGATACATGCGGGCACCAGATGCCGCAAAAGCCATAGGTGTCAGTGTTTCACGCCTGCATGACTCAATTCAGACTGGCGAATGTGGACACCGCACGCTGCGTACTGGCACGCGTGGCCATGTGTATGAAGTTTCATGCGTTGAGGTCGAGCGCATCCAGCAGCGACGTGCCGAGTGGATTTCCGACAACGAGGCCTGCAAGTTGGCAAGTGTTCCACCCGTCGTGCTCGATCGTATGAAAGCGGCCGGCGTTATCCTGTCAGACACCCGCTGGCGCGAAGACCTCATGAAAGGCGGCCCGGTCGGGCATCAATCTGTGCTGGATTTATATGAGCGTGTTGAACGGGGCGCCGAACCCACTGCAGTAGCCGATGATGCGACACTCACCTGGGCGGAACTGACCAGCCGTCGTATGGGAGAGAAGCAGGCTATCGAGTCGCTGATGAAGGCAATTGCGAACGGCGACGTGAAAGCCGTCGTGCATGCTCGAACGCTGGGCGAAATGTCCTTCCTGAGATCAGACGTGTCGCAGTATTTCGGCACTCCATTACTCGAGGCCGGTATGTCGGTTCAGCAACTGGCCAAAGCGACCGGCTGGAAATGGGAGTCCATCTCGCATTGGGTAGACGAAGGGCTGCTGGCGTCCGAGTCGATTCAACGATGTGGCCAACCTTGCCGCGTCGTATTGCCGTATCAGTTGCTGACGTTTCGTCAGAGTTATATCCCGGTGGCAGACCTAGCGCGTGCCATGGGTACGAAGTCGTCGGCGCTGTCGCGCTTGCTGCCGGGCGTCGAACGGGTTGGTTCAAAACAGTTGCCTAATGGCGCCATGCGAGGTGGGCTGATTCGTATCGCTGACCTCGGCCGGCTGGCAGTTATCGGTGCGCGGGCTGGGCACGACCTGTTTGTACCCGCATCGTTGACACCATGAGGACAGGCGATACGCCAAGCTACTTGGTATCCCGGCCGGCGGTAGGTGCGCCGGTCGGGATATGCTTGCGCTCGTACATGGTGCCGCCGGGCCCAAATGATATTTCCAAATCTGAAAACGGTCGTCACGATGCTGCACGCAGCATCTATGTTTTTTTGTTTCTTTTGCGATATGATTCCCACGAGATGGTTCTCATGCATCGCTCGCCGGGGGCAGCGGGTTAAAACAAAGCAAAGAACAGACAAATGACAACAGACACAGGTTCGGTGGCGGGCCAGGGGAAGCAGCAGTTCAAGGCCAGCTTTAGCGACACCACAAGTGCGGCTGATTCCGCTATTGGATTCGAATATCAATACTATTACTACCTGGACCGTCTCATAAATCTGCGGAAGGGGCAGGCTGTTGGCCTTGAAGTCAAAGACGACGTCCATAGCGATCTTGCCGATGGTGACTGCATCCTCGTGCAGCTTAAACATACGGTCCAGAAAAATGCTGCTGGAGACCCTGTCACTCTGACTGAGCTCGATTCAGACTTATGGAAGACACTTCATAATTGGGCAAAAATCATCTGCGACGATACGCTGCAGCGAAGCACCACTGCGAGCCAGCTGGCGTACGTCAAGAAAACAGAATTTCATCTAGTCAGCAATAAGTCGGAATCGACGACCAACAAATTTATCGCTTCCATCCTCGAATACCAGCAGGAACTGCAAACGATCGACGAACTGCGCAGCGTAATCGGGAAGCTGGAACAGAAAACCAAAGACACCAACATCAAAGCATATATCCAAACCGTCTTGGATTTGGATATAGGTGTTCTCGCTCAATATTTCGCCAGGATTCGATTTGACCTTGGCAGCGACAATAGCATCGCGCGGGTTAAACAATCGATTCTCGAGAAGTTCGTCCCCATAGACCGCGTTGACATCACATTTGAACGGTTAGACTCAAATATTCGAGCCGACAATTTTCACGACGTCAAAAATGGACTGAAGCTCCAAATGACTTTTGACGAGTTTTCGCGCAAATACGGTAAGCTTTTCGAAGAAGCTCGCTCAAAGAAGCTGCAGTACACCAGATACAAGCCCTTACTCCCTGACGACCTCTTCGCCCAAACATTCATCAAGCGACTTCTCGAGATTGGCGCAATTCAGTCGGGCGCGCTAGATGACGCAATCACATACACCACCGCGAAACTTCGCCTCGCCATCAACCTGACCGACTGGAAGGACCGCGGCCAGGTAGTGACGGACCATATCGAGGCACTACACGAAGATGTCCGGTACCGATGGAATGATGAATTTCAATATGCATTCCGTAACTGCAACACCGAGGCAGAAGTCGTTGAGGCCGCGCTCGAGTTGCTCAAACTCCTGAAGCGGGAGCGTTTCGTATTGGATGAAACGGAGCTGCCCACAGAGCTGAGTCATGGCGAGCTCTATCACCTGTCAGACATACTCCAAATTGGATGGCACAAAGACTGGAGAAACAAGTGACCGACGAATTGCCCAAGGAATCGACTGCAGAGCAGTCAGGTGAGTGGAACGGTTACAACAACGTCGGGATTTGCGCCACATCGTTGATGAGTGTTCTGAACCATACAAAACGGCTGTCGCTGCCGAAGGTCATGCTGATTATGCCTTTAGTTATGCATGAAGACACCGTCCGTTTTTTGGGCAATGGCGCTGTACGCCAGCGGCAGGTCGCAGCATTGACCGCAGTTCGGCCGGATCTCTTCTCCAACTTCCGATATCGATTCGAGAGCAGCTTAGTGGTCACCATAAACACGATTCAGTTGTTGGTTGAGATGGGATACGTTCAATTTCACGATGGCATTGCCGCAGTTCTACCGCTGGAGATTACTAAACCATTTGGCAGTCGTGCTCAGAAAATTGATAAGGCGTCGGCCAACATTGCGGCAATGCTGGAGAGCTCGGAAGAAGACTTATATTTAAACTTGAGGGTATGGCTTTGAACTTCGGAATCGACGTAATCACAGTGTGGTCAAACAAAGGCGAGCAACGCAGCCTTAAGTTTGAACGCAATCGCGTGAATATCCTCTCAGGGGAAAGCCGTACTGGCAAAAGCGCCCTGCTATCCATTTTTGACTACTGCTTCCTGGCCAGTAAGCACACCATCCCACACAGCGTCATCAATGACAATGTCAGTTGGTACGGGATGACGTTCTACATTAACGACAAGACCTACACTGTCGGCCGCCAAAGTCCCAAGGATAACGACGTTTCAGACAATTACTACTTCTCGAGCACAGGAGAAATACCCGACCTTCCCGAGAAAAACATCAATGAGTCTGACCTGAAGGTCATTTTGGAGGCGGAATTCAGCATCAGCGAGAAAACTGTTGTCCCGTTCGGTGGCAAAGCCATTCGTGCCGGCTCCAAGTTCTCGTTCCGGTATTTTCTGCTGTTCAATACCATCTCTGAAGACATCATCACTACTCGTGATGTGTTCTTCGACAAACAAAACGAGAACCGCTATAGGGAGGCGTTGCCACGAATCTTCGATATCGCCTTGGGCATTGACGACATCGATAACATTGCAGCTCAAGAACGAAAGATTCAACTAGAAGCGAAAATCGCCAAGTTTGAGAAGAAGAAAGAGCATCTGGAGGACAGTGGAACCCTCTTCAAGCAGGAACTGAGCGAGGTAGCGCGTGAGGCTGCCAGCCACGGTCTGACCATCGACCTTCCTGCTGACGCCACGCTTACAACAACCGCTGACTATTTCGCGCAGTTTAGAGAACGAACAAGGTTCGAAGACAGTGGAGAAATCGAGGCGGCGAAATCCGAATTGTTCTCACTCGACCGCCAGATCCACAACATTACACAATTCACTGCTGAATTCCGTGCCTATAAGAAGATGCTGACAGCTTCCGAAGACAGCTTGCGACCGTTTGATGAATTGGTACGACGCGCCCCTGCTCTTATCAAATCGCCGATATTCGACGAACTTGTCAGTTGCCTGCAGGATGACTTGGCGTCTGTCAAAAAAGCTATTGTTGACAAACACCCGGTCGAGAGTCAGGTTGAAGAACACCTGAAGCCGCTGCGAAAATCTCGTGCGGCAGTGAAAGAACGTCTTGCGAAAGTCTCCATTGAAGAGAAGGTTCCTTTACACGAACGAGACCAACTGCTATTCATTGGCGAAACAATTGGTAGACTGCGCGCATATAGCCGAGCTCCACTGGGAACTACTGTTGCTGTCGCACCGGCCGAGAATTTGGACGACTTGAAAAAGGAACTGAACGAACTAAAGGTACGGGACGTCACTGAGACACGCGATGCGGTCGTCTCGATGATTAACGACGCCGCTAGTGAACTGAAGGCTGAGACTGGTGACGTTCTAGAAAACTACGCAGACTACCTGGCGCATTTCCATTACGCTCAGAAGCGACTATGGCTACGTAAGCCGCGCTCGACGCTTTTGGAAAACGTAGGCAGTAGCTCAAATCATATGTTCATGCACCTCCTGCATTCCCTGTCCTTGCAGGAAGTGGCCGTCAGCCAGAGGTCTCGTTTCGTGCCAAGCTTCTTGATAATCGACCAGCCGAGTCGTCCGTACTATCCCGACACGGAGTCAGCATCGGACGATATGGCCGACAGCGATAGCCGGGACGTCCACGTGGCCTTCAGTTTACTGAACCACTTTGTGCGGAAGACGAACGAAGTCTATTTGTCACCGTTCCAGATGATTGTCTTCGAACACGTACCGCGCGATATGTTTGATGGGATGGAATACGTACACGTTCTGCCGGATTTCCGAAATGGAGAAGCGCTGATTCCGAGCGCGTGGTATGAGCCGAAGAAGAAAAATTGAAACACATTGAGGAAAGAACCCACTTTCACGGACCATTTTTTTACTTCGGTGGAATTGTGTTTCCGTTTCCTCGTTTTTGCAAGGCGCGCTGACCTATGATTTCACCGGAGGCATCAAGTGCTGCGCGTATTTTCCACCGTCAGGATGGATCATCGTCGGTTAAAAAATGAGGCAATCCGGTATAAAAATCAACAGTGTCCTTACCGGTATTCGTTCTACCGCCATTATGCAATCACGACGAGTTAGGATTAGATTTGGACTTAATTGAAATTAAATAATTTATTGATCAATCGAAACCGTCTGCACAATGGTCTTGAATTCTGCAAACACCTCCGGCTGCCGCTGCTGGAGGTAGCGCGACACCGCCTTGTTCTCAAGCAGTTTCGCCAGATATCCCTTCGCCAGTACCAGATGCAGCACATCCTGGCCATACGTTTGCTCCACGGTCTTGTACTGCACCTGTAAATTGCTCATCTCGCGCTCCATCTTCGCAATCTGCTCCTGCGAGATGCCTCCCATGCGCTGTGGTTTCTTCCCCTCAACGAGCATAGTTGCCGGCGTGGCGACGAGCATCGCCTCTGCATATGCAATCGTGACGTTGTTAGCCGCCACCATAAGTTCGACGCATTCGACCTGCCGCGTCGGCTTCATCCGGCGCAGCACAGGTGAAATCGCCGATGAGAACTGCCGATCTGCTAGTAGCTCGGCCGCCTCTGGGCATATGCCGTTCAACAGTGTTAGCTTTTTCGTGATCTGGCTGACGTCGACGCTGAGCGCCTTGGCCAGGCGTTGCGCCGTGACACCGCGCTCGATTGCTCGGCGAATCATGAAATGTTCTTGGACTGTCGATAGTCGGTTGATGCGGCTGTTATATGTATAGCTCTCGTCGTCTGTCGCCACTAGGCAAAGTGCCTCCGTGCAGTTCAATTGTTGCAAAGCAAGGAGTCGTACATGGCCATCCAACAATATGTAATGATTGGAATTCTTGTCAGTGGGGACTATCGATAGGGGTTCGATTAACCCAATTTCCTCGATCGATGCCCGGATCTGGATGAATTTGCGCAAGGACGTCGTCTCGGGCGGTATCTTGCGCGACAGCAGAATCCGATCAATCGGGATGTTCAGCGGCTCCGGAATGAAGCCCAGCGCCACCTTGCTCATGCCGCATGCCCTAAAGGCCAGACCCGTTCGGCAAGATACTTTGGCAAGGTATCGAGCCCCTCCGCCCGTAGCAGCGTCGTGAAATTCTCATCCGCTAGCAACTGACGCAAGGCGCCGGTCACAAACAGCAAGCGCTGCTGGGCGAACTCTGCCTTCTTGACCATCATCTTCTGCCGCGCCACCTCCTTTTGGTAAGTCCTGATTAAACTCGACGAGGTCACATCGCTCCGCTTGTGCCGAGGACCAGGGACCATCGATCGTCCCATCGACTGCCGACTGTCAATCACACGTCGTGCCTGCAACAATTGCTGACCGCGCAGATCGCCGGATTCGTAGGCATCTTGCAGCGCGACCTGAACGGCCTTGTTGTCGTCCCCGGCATTGGCAATCATGATTGCGGCTGTGATCGGGATGCGTCCCTTCGAAACGGCAACCAGCAGTCGTTCTTCGCCATCCCGCAGCAAGGTTAAAATGGCATGGACGTATTCTGGGCGGAGGCCGGTCTTGGTTGCAATGATCTTCTTGTCGTATCCCTGTTTGTGTAGGCGTTCGATTCCTTGCAATACTTCCAGTGGTTGATATTGACGACGCGCGATATTTTCGGTGAGATTCATGATGAGAGCGTCCTCATCGCTGACGGTCACGACCAGCGCCGGAATGGTCGTTTCACCCAAGGAGCGGAATGCCTTTACCCGTCCTTCGCCGCATATCAGCAAATAGTGCTCGGTTCCATCCTGTTTCCTTCTTGAAGTGACAGTGATCGGCTTCTTCAATCCGATCGTTTGGATATTGGCGACGATTTCCTCGAAAACACGATTGTTGCGTTCCCTTGGGTTGAGTGTTTCGATCTGGTCGATCGGAATCATCCGCATCTCGCTCGGCCGCTGTTCCATGATCAGGCCGCCCTTCTCACGCGAACCCGTTCGGCCATGCTGTATAGATAGTCCAGCGTATCGTACCGAAAGGTATCGAATTCGATAGGATTGTGCTCCCGTAGATTGACGCGGGTGTGGTCGAAATCGAGCCTGGGCAGCAGATAGTAGTCGAGCGGCCTCTGGTTAAGCCGGTCGAGCCGGACCGCGACCGTGATGTCCGGTGCTAGGCTGGTATCGAAGCGCACCTTCCATGAATAACGCCCGGCACCGTGGCTCTGGCAGCGAGCCAGCACCAGAGAGACGTCGAACTCTTCGTTCAACAGCAGCATGTCGGTGGCCGGGTCGCGTCTAACTGAACCGCCCAGCCCGGCAATTGCCGTTTCCGTCTGAGAGACAATCTCGGGATGATAGCGCCGCAGGAAGCGGTTGGCCTCGAGATAGCGGTAATCCCGATCCGGAGAAAATCCCACCGTCTGGTACGCTTGCAGCAAGCTACCAAATCGGTGCGAGTACACGGCAGTGGACGGCATTCCTTCGGTTTCATTGATTATCAGGCCCGACAAGAAGCCGCGATGCTGGTACAGGTTGCGCAGCCTCTCGATCAGTTCTGCATCGGTATAGCGCCTGGCACGCGCACGCATGATGCCCCGCACCGTATAAAACATCTCGGCATCGACTATGGGATCGAACGCACCATCCTTCCGGACCCACATCTCAGGTGTGTTGATCACGTGTAGCTTCTTGAGTTTGAAGGAGGTCCGGTTGTATAGGTTGTTGCCGATGTATTTTTCATTTGTTAGCACCTCATGAACTGTGGCGCGGGTCCATGGTCGTCCAAGATCGGTCTTGACCGCCATGGCGTTCAGGCGCTCGGCGATGTCGGACTCGACTAGGCCGTCGTCAGTGAACCAGCGGTAGATTTGATTGACGATCCGGATTTCATCGTCCGCGCCGGGGACCAAGATAACTCGGTCGGTCTGTAGGCTCTTGTGCTCGCCGCGCTTGAGCTCGGCTTTTATGCTGCCGTTCTGGTCGATCAGCATGCGGCGCAGGCCGTAGCCGGCCGGGCCGCCCTGGCGAAATCCCAGTTCGATCAGGCGGCACTGACCCGCGAACACCTTGGCCGACAGCTCGCGGCTGTATTCCCCAGCCATGGCCCGCTTGACGCCTTTGACGATGGTGGAGACCGGTGAACCGTCATTCTCGAACTGCTCGGCGCAGTACACGACCTGGATGCCCGCGCTCCGGCAGCGGTACTCGTAGTACGCACTTTCGTCCGCGTCCTGGAAGCGGCCCCAGCGGCTAACGTCGTACACCAGGATCATCTCGAAGCCAGGGTTGCCGCTCTCGACGTCCTGCAACAGTCGCTGCAACGCTTCGCGGCCATCGATACGCAAGCCGCTTTTGCCCGCATCGGTGTAGGTACGGATGATCTCGATATGTCGTCGACTGGCGTATTCTCGGATTTTGTCAGCTTGGTTTTCAGTGGAGTACTGCTGGTGTTCGGTCGACATTCGAACGTACTCCACTGCGCGCATCACGGAGGGCGATGGCGAGTCGCCTTGTGACGCAATGTCGAAGTCAGAGGATTGGTCGTATCGCATGGCGTTAACTCCCGAGTGGTTAGCAAGGAGTTCCGGTGTAACCATCCGAGCACGACGTCACCGGAGAACATGTCTTGTACGATAACAGTCGCAGGGCGCGGCTCGAGCGAGTCCTCTCTTTACAATCACTGATCCGGCACCGAAAAGTGTGACAGCACTCTGATTTCGACGATCCACAGGTCCATCTTTGCAATCACGGATCCGCGTACGGGACTGATCTGGTAGAGACCGGAATGCAGATTGAGCGAGTCATTGGGGTTATTTGATGCGTCCATCTTTACAATCACCTTGCCGCGATTCTTGGCATTGCGGTCATGTTGCTTTTCGCGGTTTTGCTCCACATAATCTGGATGCTCCCCACGGTAGTTGCCCCAGTAATCGGCGTGGCGGCTGCACCAGGCCTGCTGTGCCCGGGCCTGGTTGTCAACGTAGTCAGGATCATGCAGGAGCTTTTCTTTGTGCCATCGGCGTTTGCGGGTACGTTGGCAGGGCGGGCTGGAGCAATAGGCCTGACGTGGTGAGTGGGGGTTCGGTTCGAACTTTTGCCCGCAGGCAGCACAGCATCTGGTATCCATCATCGTTCTCCATGCCGACGGCATGAACGAATAATAGTGCTACCTGTTACGCGCCAGTTTTCTAGCGAGCATTATTTCATTGTGCCAAAAAATATTTTAATGTGGCAATGAAGAGATCGGGTTCCTAGCAACTTGTTCTCCATCATGGGGCGGGCCGGGAATGTCGAAGTTTCCCTAGTCTCGCCGACCCTAAGTTCCGGTGATTTTCCAAGGCCGAATTCCAACCGTTCTGGAATCCCTACCTTTAGCAGGTGTAGCCTGCTCACGCTCCGATGGCCGAGGATGATGGGAGAACTTTATAGGGGAACGTCCCCCGTCATTATGGTGGCTCGGCTGCAGGAGAAAAGTCTCACACGATGCTTACCAAGATCTCATCTGACGCTTCCCACAACCCGCAGAGCCTTATCTGATGAGGCAGCAAATCTCACTTTATGAGTCTCGCTACATCTTGTTGAAAAAATTCTCACTCCCGTGAAAACGAATAGTCATCGTAAATGAAAAAAGAGAGCCGACGCGGCTCTCTTTTTTTGTCATTCGATCTTACGCTGTAGATTTGCATCGAAAACTGACCCACTTTGCTGGGAATTTTGCATCGAAAATTGACCCACGTTTGAGACACAATCCTACCTAAGCAATCAGGTAGGAGATTGGAGTGATCGACGTGGCATTACTA